>Ga0209533_1001276_pt1 | contig 23525 bp, 27 predicted proteins | sample COG_04_FD_184748 | JGI IMG/M metagenome (GOLD analysis project Ga0209533, IMG submission 184748) | Pelagic Microbial community sample from North Sea - COGITO 998_met_04 (SPAdes) (version 2) | ecosystem: Environmental > Aquatic > Marine > Neritic zone/Coastal water | place: Helgoland, sampling...
ATGTGTCTATATGACCCAAAATAAAAAAAAAACCTAAACACTAAAAACGAAAAAGATAGAACGCCGAAGCGTGTACACACATCGGCGTTCTATCTTTTTCAAAAATGGAAAAAATATAAGGGGTGTCTTTTATCTCATTTTTTATAGGGATCACGGTTGTACTATTTTGGTAGTATTATAAAACCATGGGTCGTAGGTAAAAATTATATTATAGAAATTTTTATAAAATGTTCCAAAACAAATACAACGGTATAAATAATTTACAATATATAGATAAGATAAAGTCCGATGAAACGGTATATGTACAGCCCAGCCGTACTAAATTCACTCATTCCATATTTAACGGCAGTCGAATACGGTCGATTATTATGTACATGTGTGGAAATAAATACAAATTTCGACCGAAAATTGGAATGGGCCAATAGATGTCCCAATGCACGCCACCCAAAACAATGTGCCCTAATCCGCGATACCCTAACTCGAACAGCTCCAAAAACATTATTATATGAAGTGACTTCTAAACCAAAGCTCACGGTATTGATGGACTCTTTCAGGCGTTTGTTGTCCAATGTATCGCTAATTAACATGTATTGGCACTACATGCAATCAAATGATTGTCCCTGGGCGTGGCATAGTATGGTACGATGGGAACTGACACAGTTGAAATTTGTAATCGGTTCTAAAATAAAGACCCGTAAACGGAAAAGTTTTTCAATGCACCAAAGTTATAACCCAGTGCTAATAAAACGATTGCGATTGGGTAGATGAAGTAGTATGTATTCTTCACCCTTTTAAAATGGTTGTTTTTATAGAATTGGTACCAGTTCGGTTCCAGTGCGTGTAGAAAAAATGTCGATAATGCCATTGGACTAGTAAATATCATTGCCATGGAGAAAGTGTCTGATTGCGTCTGAATGAGACCGCATACCACGGCAGATGCCCCTGCCAGGAAATCGATGTACCCAACGTCTGTTATTTTTGGATCGTTTGCATAGATAAGCATACATACAAGATGAACAATGGCTCTAGACTTTAATGATATTTTTCTTATTTTCATCATTGTACATATATTCATCATAACATGGGATACAATGTTTGAGATCGACGAAACATACAAATATATCCCTACATATACCCCCCCACACCATATGAGGAATTCTCTGTATCGAAGACCAGTGATACTGACTACCCACCACGGTTGGAATGCGAAATGTTCCAACGACGGTTGAATGTAGAACGCGGCGTATGTTCCAAAAATACACAGCGCTGGTATAATATCTTTCTTGGTGAGGTTTCCCTTTAAAAAGTATTGCATGATCCATAGGCAAAGTGCTGCAATTAAATGCATACAAGGGTTAGGTTTCATATAACATAGAAATATCCAATGTAAAATTTCCCACATGGTATATATATAAAAATAAAATACTCTTAAATGGGACTTTCTTTCGTTAATCCACATGGCTTTCGATTCTTCATTATTAGTAATGCCATTGCTCTGTTGATGCTGTCCATGGTGAAAAGTATAGTGGACGTGTTGCCAGACGTGGACATTCTCCGATTCATTGTGATTAATGGGTTGGGTGCGATTATTTTTATAAGTAGTTTGTACTTGAGTAAGGATGTCACTGATTCGAAAACGTTGTGGTTTATCAACGGATTCACTGGAGCTGGATTGATTTTAATAGTATATTCGTCTTCCATTGAAATTCAGGGAGCAATACACGAAATGGCCATACCGATCATCCACATAATAGAGGTAATAATAGTCGTTTGGTTAGGGAACAAGATGATAAGGGACGACGAGAAGGAGCGGTACACTGAACTGACTCACTTTGGGTCATCGCAATCGACAAAAACATAATTTCAGGTGTGAATCAATTGATAAATAGGACAGTGGCTCCAATCCATTCGGTGCCTTATGTTTGCAATAGTTACATAGGGATAGGGTACACTGTTCGTAGTCTTTTCTCGTATACACTAGGAATGTTACTTTAGACGATGTTAATTGTTGGCATTTATCACATGGTACAAACCAACCCCTACGACCCATTTTTGGGCATTGGACGTGTTTGTTAAAATTTGTAAATGTAAAACAGCACGGCATTTACTATAAAAATAGAATATTATATATTAAAGAATGGATAAACAAACCGATACCGAAATAAACCCTACAATCGTTTATTGGGAAGAATTCAGCCTGGCGCTGCAAGAATTCTTCATGTCTTTGGACCAGTGGCGTCAGAATCCGAATCGGTATTCTCAGAAATAGTTGTCTGTTTCATTGCATCTGCCAGCTCCTCGACCTTGGACTTGTCAAAGAAGTTGAATGCTGCTTTGTTGACGCCCTTTGCGTATTCGTACTTGGTATTCCACTCTATGTTTCGTTCATCTTCGTCTTCTATCGTGGATGTCAGTTTACAGGTGAGTATGGTATCCGACGTGGCCTCAAAGCCAAACTCACAGACCATATTTTGCATGACAAACATGGTGTCTTCGTCTACGAGTATGTTGGTATTGCCATGCTTTTGTAGGTGCCATGCCTCTTCGTTTATCATTCCTGGGTGCGAATAAAACCCAGAGAAAGCTTGCAGTACCACCTTGTCTTTGGTTTGAATGCGTACTTTGGTGCACCGATTCGTGATAAGAAATGATTTCATTTAATATACATTTATGGAAGTATTTATACTATTAAAACTAACTAAATTTTATTTTACAGCACGCTGGCGTTACATCTGGTCCCGCCATCTTATTCTTACTTTTATTAAAGAACTCTGTATTGATAGCCAGGTCCCTGGTAGATGGAATGGTCCCACCAAGGGCCACATCTCCGTTGTCGTCGTATCCATATCCTAATACGGCCTTCCAGTGTATTTCTATGGGATCACCGTGGAACTCTGGTCCCAGGTCAAAATCTCCTGATATGTGATCGATTGATTGTGTTGAAACGATGGACGTATTGAAGGATAGCGAGGAGGTGCATCTAATTTGAACGGGAACCGATTGTCCTGCTGGTAGGTTGATTCTAATTTCATGTAGTTTGCTTCCAGTGAAAACATCCATCAAATTGTTGACAAGAGTGCCGAACAACCCCTGTACATTAGTCTGTCCATTCGATATTGGAATAACGTTGTTGTGTCTACCAGCGGTCATCCTGAACTCCTCGTCCTGCTCTGCAAGTATTTTAATGTCTAGATAGTAGTTGGTTTTGTTACACAATGTGATACTAGTCTGTTGAGCAAGAATGCTCATTATATATTTATTAGGTTATGCTTAAATACTACCCGTCCGCTATTGGCTGGCAGCCAAGTCCTTTGCGAGTTGAAAATCCTTCGGTTGTACGGTTTCGCGAAAATCGTGAATTGCGCACTTGTTTGCGCGTTGAAACGTTTCGATCAAGTAATTTTCCGCGGCAGTGTGCAGCGCACGGTAGGCTTCCCCCTTAAAACGGAGATCGACTTTATAATTTAGCGCAAGTTCGGCCACTAGGCGATTCATCGGAGCAAGTGGAATTATTAAGGATGTATTTTTCTGTTCGGCACGAATTTCACGGATTGCATTGGTGGCTGCCTTTCGTTTCCGTTTTGGTAGTGTACTAGAAGAAGATTGTTGGGTAGTTTCGGTATTTGTGCGGACCATTTGTAGTTTATTTAAAAAAATATGCATTATATAGTCTTTTTTTTTGATTCATTGACTCGTTGGTGGATTCGAATAGTCTACGACCTTCCCACGGGCGAACTGCCTATTGTCGTCCTGTTGTTGGTACTTATGCGCTAGTGCATCGATGAAATTCTTTACTTTTTTTTCACTGTTGTTAGCTGGTTCCCACGAGTTGTACTGATGTACTGCCTGGTGAACGTCACGAACAAATACCGTATCTGCTGGAGCATGGGTAAACGGTTCATCGGCTTCGTCGTCATCTACTATGAAATCGTCCATTTCAGAGTCATCGTCTTCTTTTAACTGATTTTCGTCTTCGCTGTCGAGTTCCAATGGTACAAGAATATGGTCTGGTATTGTCACACCGACCTTCAAGAACTGGTCATTGGTGTTGGTAGGGATAAACCCAAATTGTTTGTACGTTTTAATATAGGAACCAATTTCAGGTGTAAACGTCTGTAGTACACTAGACTTTGGAATTGCCTGCCAATCCTTCGAATAGGACCAGATATAGCCTTCCATCATTTTGGTTTGTTCGAGTAGGAAAACTTCGACCATATCGTTTTCGGCGAAGCCAACTACCTCGCCATACCATGTTGAAACCGTATTGTCATCGTTTTGACCCAATATATGTATTAAATCGCCCTCTTTCATTTGGGATTTATGAGTATAAATATTGCTTATATACTGTAAAATCAAAAACGATGGAAAACAATACAGCACTAAACAACATGAACGAATTGTTCACGTGGATGACAACATGGGACAAATATGTAAAAACAGACAATAGGGAACGAGACGAGGAACCAGCAGAAACAAAGCCCAGAAAACGGGTTGTACTTAAAAAAACTAAGAGATAATACTATAAATCTAAGAATCCAATATACAAATATGTCCGTGGTATCTGATCTATTCGGTCGTACGCGGCGTATCGATTTCAACATGCAACGCGATACTGACGACGAATCCAATGGAGCAGGCTCGTCCTCAACGTCGGAACCCAAACCTAGAAAACCCCGCTGTCCTGCTGGTTCCCGTAGAGACAAAAAGACTGGGAAATGCATCAGTAATGCGACTGGTTTGGAAGTCGGTGAGAGGACACCAGCGAGGGCGCCCAGGAGACGCGGTGTCCGTACACCAAGACTTGCACCGAAGCCAACGTTTGTCCCGTACCCACTCCTATCGAGTACCATCACCACCTCCAAGATAATCAAACTGTTGTACGACGGTGCTGGAATGTCATACAAGAAGTTCTGTTGGAGTTTACAACAGGTGGCTGGCATCAGGAGACGAAACAAGTACGAATTCAGTGGCATTACACAAATGTTGTATTTTCCAGCTGGACAAATACTTGAGGATGACATCCTCGATTTAGTAGATACATATTTAACTGCTAAAGGTGATCTGACCATGCAACGCCAAACTCAACAAGGCGGTGAAGCGAAGCCTTACCAACGAGATGCAGCAGAGCGAATGGGTATAAACAGGTGGGAGCGAGTTGACCGACCTAACGGTTTCCAGGATATGGTTTCCACCGATTTGACCGTGTGGGGACATCCTGTAAAGTGTAGAGCAGATGGACTCACCGATACGCACATCGTTGAGGTAAAGGCGCCATTCGGAAACATGTACAAGGTATGGAAGTCTGGTGAAGTCATCGAAACGGACTCCGCTGGGGTATCGTGGGTCAGCTACGACAAGAACGCCGAAGTGTTTGTGTGTCCTGCAAATTACATGGCACAGATGCTGATTGAAATGAACTGCTACAAGAAACGAAAGGCTTACTTTGGCCAATTGTACTCGTATCAGGGGTGGTATTCTATCGCTAAATACTTTGACAACCAGTTCAAACAGATTCAACGCGGTGGTACGTATCCATTTCGAAAAGGCACCATTGTCTACACACCGTGTCTTAATAAGTCTACTCCCATACTGACCATGGTGAAACGGATCATTGCAATTGTGCGGTCCGATACAAGATCACTCGAGGTAGCAAGGGCAATCGTGTTCAACTACTTGTACGATTTTTGCGGTTGCCCATCACCCCCAGATGGGAGTTTCACAACAAACAATGCCAGGGCAAATTACCTGAAGTTTAAACCAGGAGAATCGTCTGAAATAGAAGATTGGATCGAAGAAAAGTGGCGTCCAATGCTAGACGATATAATACTGTTCATGACGGATACTTCGGCACTGACTATGTATCAGTTTACATTACCAGACGGCACAGTGTTTAAATTCACTTATCACCAGATGTATATGATTCGTCAAGAATGGATATACGGGAAGAAAACTGACATCATGCGCGGTGAGGTGAAGGCGGACAAAAAAGTCCTATGGGATGGGAAATCATTGACGACTGTGCAAATGTCAGCTGAAAAGTATATTGACGGTCTGAAAATCATGATGAAGGGACTGCTGAACAAAGTCAGACGAATGAATCACAGGGCGTGGAGAAGGTTTAAATTCCCATTGATGGACAACGATATTTGGGGAGACTTGCCACAACTGGACGACACGATGGACGAATTCGTTCTACTGGAAGTGGACTTGTCGGATGACACGCTATACGAGGAGGCCATGTCTCGTCTAAAGGGCTTCTTCACAGACTGTGAGAAAGTTACACAAGGTCTGCTTTCATGCAAAGGTGGAGGTATGACGGGAAGGACTGGTGCCGATCGGCAACCAGTTGGAAAGAGAGATCTTTTCATCGAATACTTGAAATCTATACCAGTGAAGCAAGTGGACAGGAAAGAACTTAGAATTTAAACTATATAAATATACAATTGTACCATTAAAATGTCCAAAGTAACCTATGATTTACGCCCAGTAGACACGGAGAATGTCATTCAAACAAGGAATAGGATACGACTGAGTTCATTTCTGAATATTTTCGGTATCCTACTATACCTTACCATCAATTCGAGTCTCGCACTGGCCCATGTATCATGGATTCATATGGTGCACATATTGTCCGAACCGCTCATTGTATTCACCACGGTTGCAGATAGCAGTGGATTGGCATTTGGGGCGATGGTATTGTCAATTACCACATTGTTTATTGATTTTGCAGTGGCTACATTAAGCTTTATATCAGTGTCGAGGTGCATGGGGGAACCGTCCGCGTCTTGTTTCGATCGTCTGTACGAGAAGGGCTTTCTATTCGCACTAGCATCTTGGTTTATTTTATTCGATGCGATTTCGGCGACGCAGTTGTACCAATTGAAAACTCAACTAGAAGAGAAGGACAGCATGGAGAAATTCAACAAGGAAAAACAGAAACTAGAGAAAACGGTACCATCGTGGAACTCCGCGCTGGTCTACAGCAACAAGATACGAGTTATCTGTCTCTACCTATTCTCTTTCGACGTGGTGTACGCCATAACGGCAATCTCCTTAATCGAACAGGCACCTATGCTACTAATAGGAACTATACACTTGTATTTGGACCCGTATGCCTACTTTTCGCTCAACAAGTCAATGGAAACGGGAATATACAACATGGCGCGGGTTGCATACGGTCTCAGTGGTATATGCAATTTAATATCGTTGATTGTTCTTGTCCAAATGGAATTGGACACCATTGGAAAGATCCTATGCACCATGATAACTATCATGTACCTCATTACAGACATGATCGTCATTATGTATGCAGGTAAGGTAGTAGAAACGTTGAAAAATCAAAAAAAATTTAAAAGTAGTCTATAACATTAAAAACATTTTGTACGTGATCCATTGAATCTTTTCTTTCCCCAACTTGTCTTTCCACTTTATCTGTATCTGCTTATTCTGATTGTCTATTTCGGTAACCGTAATGATACGCTTTATTTCAACAATATCGCCTATTTTGACGTCAATCGAGTACGGATTGCTCATTTAGGACGCCTATTCCATCTTTATATACCCCCAAGTTTCCACCAGTGCATGAAAATGGTCCATGCGATTAAAAATGCTATCATAATGCAGAAAATATACCTGGAACTGGCACGGTGGTACTGGTACGACCGCTGCAATCGCTTCACCTGAGATGTGTTTTTTTCCATCTCCAGTTGAACACTGCTGAGCTTGTCCTTCAGTTCCTCCTTCATCTCATCGTTGTTTTCAATCAATTCCTGTAGGGTTGACTCTACACCAGACAGACGCTGTTCTATATTGGTCAACTGGTGGTAAGGCACACCACGTTCCAATTTATCGACTACATCCTGTTCCATTCTAATGGAAGGTGAAAACGCTTAAATAGTCGCTAATTTAAGACAACATTTCCTTCACGCAGGTTGATACATTGTCAAACAAACCCTGGTAATCGTGATCTTCCGTCAATCGAGCCTTCTTATACTGACTGGTTATCCATTCAGCCAAACACGTTTTCGTGGGGTATTTCAAACTATGTGAACGGTAGCAGTTGGTGACGATATCGTCGCCAGCGACAGCATCCATATACTTCACTTCCAACGCGATAAGACGTTCCATCGGAATGCATTTCGTTTCTAAGACACACAAAAGCAATATATGCCGTGAGTCTTCGAAATAGGGGATTGACGTCCTGTCGAACACGGTCTTGTCTGGAGCGGACAGCTGGACGCATCGATGGTTTAAGCGGTAAATGATTTCCTTGTAGGTGTCTTCGTTGCGGGGCATTCGGGCAGACCAGTAATACCCATGCTTTGGATTCGATTTGTGAGGTTCCAATTCAAAAACATTGGTCGGTGTAGTGTCCCTGCACCAACCAATGACATAGTTACCGTTTAAGACAACCCCGACAGGGAACTTGCCCTTGTAGGTGGACAAATCAAATTTTTTTTGCGTGTTTACTGGGAAAAAACCAGCTGCCTTTTCCAAACCATGCTTATGTTTCAACACAAAGTTGTATTCGGTGATCCCCTGGTGACAACGGTAGTTGGAGATGTCCATTCTGAATATAATTCAAACTATCCATATAGTTGTAATACTTTTTTTTAATCTCAGATAACCAATCCATTATCGATCCCAATTTGGGTCGTAGGGGTATATATTTTTGAGTAGATTATAGTACACAATGTCAGTGGCAGTTGTATTAGGATATATATTTTTCTTTGCTATGATGGTATTGATATGTTTTTTCTTTAATAGAACACATAGTGTGTCACCTGAACCTGAACTACCAATGGCACAGGAAGTAGAAATGGCCTCAATAGCTTTAAAATTTTAATGGGTCGATAAGTAGTATATAAGTGTTTAATTATTCAATAAAAGTAATATGCAAATCTTCGTTAGTAAGTTACATTCTTTATTAATCCAAACCATCTCACCATACTAACAACATATACAGAGACACTCACAGGCAGTAAGTACACATCACAGTAGTCTAATAAACGCACATTTCGTACTAACATCTAAAAGAGACAATAACTCTGGATTGCGAACCATCCGATACAATTGAAAATATCAAACAAAAAATCCAGGATAAGGAAGGTACGTAAATTGACATAATTCATACTTAATGAAATTTAGACTAACAACTTTGATAGGAATTCCTCCTGACCAGCAAGTAAGTTTTTGATACATATTTTCCATTATTAAATACCCACTAACACCCATTTAGCGTCTAATATTCGCTGGCAAGCAACTTGAAGATGGCAGAACCCTGAGCGACTACAATAGTACGTACCAAACTCACTTTAAAGTCAATCTTACTTAAAATACTAACAATTTAACAGTCCAAAAAGAAGCTACTTTGCACCTCGTACTACGCCTCAGAGGAGGCACCAGGATTGCCTGAGTTTGGCGTTTTCTTAACTTTACTACATTTATGATTTATTATATTATACGTTCCCCCAAACAGGACTACTTTACAGCGTGCGCACTGGAATACCTTTGGCATGTTTACAATACATCGATGACACTAATATAGACATATATCGCCGTATATAAGTCCCCAATCTGCTCCTCAAATGGCCTCCTTGTCCGATATGATATCCCACAAACTGATTAAAGTCGGTGATACGATAATGTTCACCTTTAAACACAACCAATTCAATGCGAAGGTTTTACGGGGTGGAATGATTGGCGAGTGTACCATGAAGCGAGTTCACGACTCAGAACCAGTGCAGATACTGAACCAAACGGCAGCTTTCTCGTCGTTGACCGCCTGGACGGAGGCTTGTCTACAGGACATCATGGACGAATACTACACCAGGTACTCGTCCTGGAAACGAGTCATTCACCATGAGAGCAAACGGTCGATGGGAGACATACGGGACCAGTGCAAGTTAATGGACCCCTCCAAGTTGAAGGACGATACGACAGAGCTGTACAAAGAGATCATTCGTCTTCATGGGACCATCGATGAGATGAATACGCACATATTGCGCCTGCACAACAATGAGCCACTCGAAGTAAAACAATGGTCGTACCTAAACATAGACACGCAAAGCAAAGTCCCAGAAGTTACTATGGTGACGGATTCTATCGATGAACAGGTACACGATCAAATTCAAGATTTAGTGTGCAACGGTGGACAATATCTATACTGAAGCAGTTTCCGACCGTTCCATTTCTTCCATGGTATCGAGCCAAGTACAGGCCTCTATCCTAGTAGGTTCGTCCAGCGTAGTCGGAAACCGACCCACTTGGTGCATAAATGCAACAATATCCTTAATAATATAGAATACCTGCAAAGCAGCACGGCTTCTCTCGTAAATACCTATTAATAGAAATTCCCTAAATTCAACTTCATTGAAGAAACAATACAAAATATTTGCTATGTAACTGTCCTCTTTCCGTACTCTTTCTTTCCTATTATTTTTTATACGTACAATCCAATTGAAGTGACGCCTGCATTGTGGGCATGTATTCTTCTCCTGGCTCCATTCTTTGATGCACTTGTAGTGGTATCTATGCCTACAGCTAGTTATACGGGCTTCGTGCCTCCTATCAATACTCTCAATACAAATACAACAAGATTTGATAGGTTTTTTAACACTATGTTTTATAGTATACTTTACCATGGACGTTTACTATCGCTCAAAAGCGTATTTATAGTTCCGACGGGATGTTTTCACGGTTGGTGAAAGTTTTTGCTCATGTTCTCCGAAAAATCAATCAGGCATTTCAATTGAACCGCAATCTCGTCCAGCTTTCTATCCTGACTTTCCACTTTTACGATGAGCTCGTCAATCACCCTTGCTGAATTGGATGCCCACGACATCAGATCGTCGCTCCGAAGGGAAAAGGTCCCACTGGGAATCGACCCCCAGCTCGAACGCAACGCATCCGTCTGTTCTGTGTGTTCATATTCCCTTTCCTCCGATGTATCTGAGCCAGAGAAAGACGCCCGCATCGCGTCGGTATGTCCATTGTGGACGTACACTTTAGTTGAACCAGGGATCACGGAGAAGCAAAGGGTGTCCTCGTCGCTGTTGATAAGGAACCGTCCCGTTTCCGATACCCACGGGCATATGTATCCCTTCTCCGATAGCGAGTCCAGTTCGAACCTGTACCATTTACCAGGATACGTATTTGGGTATGCTTCGAATAGAAAGGTTTTTCCTACTGGTAGGGTCGATAGAGTGACATTCGAGTGGTTGACACTGTTGTTGACGTCGAGGTAGTATCGCTGTGGTGCCGCGTTGGGCGTGTACTCCGTTGCGGCAACGCACCTTGCGTTTCGGTTTACAAAATCGTTTAAAAACATATTTCTAGTTTCTTTAGTCGTGTCTCTTTAATTGAGTTTCTTTAGTTGCGTCTCTTTAGTTGCGTCTCTTTAATTGAGTTTCTTTCTTTGGGTTTATTTAAATACGGTAGATACGGTAAAATTGAATTTGATGAGGCGTAGAAGAAGACAGTGTAGAAGAGGGTATAGAAGAAGAGGGTGTAGAAGAAAAAAGGAGGGTGTTTAAGATAAAAGGAGGGTGTAGAAGAAAAAAGGAGGGTGTTGAAGAAAAAAGGAGGGTGTTGAATTAGAGGAGCGTGCCATACTATTTACAGAAAGTTACCTCTAAGGCCGTAATAAGTATTTAATAGGCATATTTTCAGCACATCAGCGATATTCAAGGAACGGCATTTGCTATGTTTGTGGAAAGTTACCTACATACAAATAGCAGGGAGTTGACATATTTTGAAGAAGTATTATATGTAGGACTAGTATATACTGTATAGAAATAACGTGCTGGTACTAAAAATATCTGAGACCGTAATAAATAAAAATCTTAAACTTTTACTGTTTTAATATTTTCCGAATTAATTAATAAAACAAGAAAATTGGCTGTTATTTAAGTAATTAAATTTAGCTTCCTCATACCCTAATCCTCAATTAATATATAATTTAGTATCAAAATTTAGTATCAAAATATGTCTCTACATTTCCGCGCACCGAACACAGGCAATGATGGAGAACATAAAAACGAACAGATCGCGATGCGGTACCACGATGATCGTAAACGGATTCGCAACCTCCTCTCTGTAGCATTTCCACAGAGGGATAAAGAGCGCGAATCGAGCAACAAAGGCCCAGTTTAAGAAGACGGCGGCCAAAATTATCGCGCCGACCAAAACGACGAACGATAGCCATCTTGAAATTCGAGACGCGATAACACAGGCAATAAAAATACCCCAGTGGTATCGATGCAATACCCAGTCGAAGAATAACGCGTCTCTCTCCCCCAGTTGCGACAATCTAAAATCGTTGCCTCTGAGCCACATCAAATACAAAATCAATGCGGCGCATGGAACTGCAAACCGCGTGAAATGTGTGGACAGGAAGACAAATAGAAAGGCGAAACCAATCGTAATCCAAATTAATGCGTCATATGGAATGTCCAGCGAGAAGACCGCCCCCCCGTACTTCACCAGGGTCAGTATGAAAAAGAGCGCTGCCAGCGTTTTCCATTTTATTTGCACAGGTAGATGCCGTGCTTTCCACGTCTCTTTGTACTCCTTCATGATTTTTCGTCCGCGGTACATCCCCTCTGGAACGTCTAGGGTAACGCTGGCGTTTCGTCGTTGCACATCTGGAGCGGCTTCGTTGGGCACTTGCTCTGGTTCGGGCTCCACGATTTCAACCGCCACTTCTTCCTGCTTTTCTTCGACAGGTGGAGGCGTCTCGACGGGCGATGCCTTCAGGACAGGAGCCTCTACTTTTATTTTTTTCACGGCGGCTTCGTCGAGGTCTCGTTTCCTTTTTAGACTCGACGTACCACCCAGCTGCCTCAGGCAGAACGGTTTCAATAGATCCCGATGCTCAGAGGATATCAAAATTTTTGCGATCCTACTCCTCGCACGGTTCATCTCCTCATTCCAGCCGTGCGTATAGAGTCCTCCGTCTTCTTTGTCGTCTAGAAAAGAGTTTATAGTTTCGAAGAGGGCGGTCTTTACGGTCTCGCTGCCTTTGAAGCGGAATGTGGTGCCGAAAAGCGTGTACGTGTGTTTCGTTAGTTTCATATCGACTGCTTTGCTTTCTGGTTGGTGGAAGTTTTCGCGGTACTCGTTTTTCCATTGTTGAATCGATATGTTGTGGTCACGGACTAACTCTTGTAGGAAAAAAAACTTTGCGAAAAGGAAAAAGTAGGACCCCTTTAAGCCATCGACCAACGCCTCTTCCTCCCACTGGTTTAGCGCTTTCCCGTTGAAAACAAACCCCTTCTTTACGACGTCCTTTTTGTTCCCAAGTCCAAGATTAATGAGCGTCTGCTTCAGACTATCCGCTCGTTCGTGTTTTTTCTTGTACGTACCTTTAAAGACAAAATACAAGTAGTGCGTCTTCCACGCGCGGATAGAAAGTTCATACGGGTCGTCTTCGAGGATCTTTACCGCGGCGTCGGACATCTCCAAATTGGAGGCCTCGGTTGTCGGCCACTCGCCGTGCGAGATGTCGTCCGCCTCCGACGAGAGCCCTTTTGGGGACTCTTCTTCCACCATGTCCAAGCGCGTTTTTTTCTTTCTTTCTTTAAGTTTTTGTTCTTTCTCTAAGTTTTTTAAAAGCTTTTTTGATACATATGTATATTAATGCTATTTTATTTGTTAAATGGAATCGACCGCGGTACAAAGCTCAGAAAGTCTGCCGCGCGTAGTTCCTGCTGTACCTATAGTAGACACCTCTTCTAAATTACGACGTCTTGTCTACAAAATGTCGAGCGAACAAGAGCAAGTCGATGTCGTGATACAAAATAACAAGCACATACCAAGGGTTATTATTTTTTTAAATGTAGTAATATCGCCGATCATCGGAATTTTGATGGCGATACGAGGCAACTACGATGGAAAACTATCCGTATCTGGTATTGTACTTCGGATGATATATTTCGTACTCTTTCTGATAGCAATATATTTTGACCATCGGTTTGAACGTATCGAACGGTGGGCAAGAATCCTACCAAAGCTCTTTGGTGTGTTCCTGTTAGGATTTCAATTGGTAGGCGTAATTCCTCGTTATGACTGCAAGCAAGCCAGCTGGCGTACTTGTATATAAAAATAGTATTTAAGCCGCTTCCTCTTTTTTAAATGTTGACCGACTCCTTCGATTCCTTGCTGGAGTCCGATATGTTCAAAGGGGCTATAGCATACGGCCAGCCGATTGATAGGAAGCCGTGGTATGGGTATTTGTACATAGCTAAGTTTCTTGAACGAGACAAGTTGAAGATAGGCATTGCGTCCAAATTGGATAGGCGTGACATGCAGTTAAGACTACAGAATGAGTACCAGGATTCAGGAAAGATAATATATTACTGGAGTGTCCCCATCAATGCCGAAATAGAGTCCAAAGTAAAGGAGATTCTTTTCTTTTTTACTCGTCGATACAGTGAAAAATCAGGCAAGACGGAGATATTTTACGGAATTCCACTCTACGCGTTTATACTTGTAGTGCGTCTTATAATACTGTACGTCTTCCTAAACAAAGGATATATCACTACCATAGGAGCTCCTGAGCGAGAAAAATTAGCTACTCTGAGTGCCTACCTTGGTAGTCTCCGAATAGATGGGGTGAAGTACGGGAATGTCGTATACAATAGGCAAGATAACCTATCCTCTGAAAAAAGAATCCGTGAAATAGAGAAGGTAGTTGAAGAAGCGGTAAAATTGAAATTTAACTTTAAAGATAGAGGCGAGCGACCGACGTTTACACCGTATAAGACCGCCCCAGAGGCAAGAGAAGTAATTGATAGGATAAAACAATTAGGACTACCAGATACAAGTAGGGAAGTCCCTGTATCCGTACGAGAAGTATACGACTGGCTTACCGTGTGGCTGGCCGAATTTACTGAGGATGGAAAGCCGAACAACAAGGCATTACGACCAACAGAGGGAGAGGTACAAGAGCTGGAGACCAACAATACATTCCGTAATGGAGATATAGTATGGGTTACCTATCCAGACAATGAAGACAATAGGCAGAAGCATCCAGAATGGATAGGTAGTTGGCATGCCCGTATTAGAAACCCTCAAACGGCTGGAGATCAACCAGGGTATCGAGTGGAATGGCTGGAGGATGGGTTTAGGGGGACGACTACTACAATACCCGCGTCGTGGATTAATAAAACCATTGAAGCGATTAGGGAAGACGGAGGAGAAATCAGACACGACGGAGGTAATCTTCGACGTATTCTAGACGTACTAAAAGTATACAGTGATATAGGAGTCTCTACGGATATTGAGGGTTTGCGGGAAAAAATAATTCAATTGAATGAAGTGTCCGATTCGGACACAACTGTTTCCCAAGATAGTTCAGTAAAACTAAAACTTTAATAAATATTTTCTCTTCCCACGTATTTTATGAGACATGTTTTCCGTTTCTTCGCGGACATACGATGACTACACGAAAACGATTTCGAGATTTTGCCAAGCGGTTGACAGAAGAGAAACAATATGAATTAGATGAACTGGAACGTGAGTACAGTGCCAAGCGAGCGAAGATCGAAGAAGAGTACGACTTGAATAAAATATTGGAAGACGATTGTAGTCAGTGTTTAGACGAAATGTATTCGTGGAGTTGTTCACAATGTAGTCATAAACTATGCAAAACGTGTATATGTGACATGCGAACAGAAAGAGAAGCCAACTCGGGTTCCTTTCTAGATACGATACAACAAAACAATTTAGAAGCGGCACGGCGCGAGTACGTGCGCCAGGGAATGGTTTGTCCGAACTGCAAACTAAAACGAATTCTTTGAACGCATCCAGTATTTTAAGTTTTACGTTGCGCGTTCAATTTAAATGTTCAACATAGAATCAAAACGAGTGCGCTAAGGTTCGACAACAGTACATAAACAGGTGCTACGTAGAAGAGTTTTCGCAAGAGCTAAGCAGACCCATTTTTCTAGACAGTAGGTCTACGACCCACACCCTACGACCCATTCGAGCGAAGTGGTGGGTTGAGTTGATTCCAATAAACTCCAATAAATTACAGATAATATAAAAAGTAATTGTTATTTAGAAATTAAAAGTCCTACCAGAAGTTTAACCATGCCGTGCAATTCAGACAACAACGTTTACCCATACGGGAAGCCCCAAGAAAACAATTCAACCAAGCGGAAACAAAGGGATGATCTCACGTACAAGGAATGCTCCTGCTGTGACCGCATCACTGGCCATTTCTCTATGCAGTATAGGCCGATGCAAGCTACGAAACATGTCCGATCCTAAGCCTCGCACGGACATCTCGAATTGTATTCCCCCTTCATGTCCTGGCATCCCAATTCACTCAAGGAAGCACCAGTCCCAGACACGGCATTAGGAAACTGAATGTTATCAACCGTCCAAGTAACTCGGTTTGTGGAGTCATCAGCGGTGGGTCCCGTAAAATCTGATGACGTTACACCGTTGTATGTTAACTGAACACTGCCACCCGCCCAACCATCTCCATACGCATCTTGTGCTATTATTTTCATGGCGAAAATATTGTCGTATGGCGTCATATCAATGCATTCGGATTCGTCATTATTATTACTTATACCTACAATGGTGGGTATACTATCATCACAAATTGGTTGCGGTGTCCAATTTTCGGTGTTCAGGGACCCACTTCTGTCATACACGCTTTCTGGACACGAGGGTCCTATAGCACCGACTTCGACAACTACTTTAAATTCAGCCTCCTCCCACCATTCGCCTTCTGTAACTACAACTTTAAGATCCTTTGCTCCAGTGCATGTGATAGGACCAGTAGCACCCAATTTCAGGCCAGGGGATGGTCGTTTTTTAAGTTTTTTTTCACCGTATGCTACCTGCAATACAATTAACAATAATACGATAAGGTATTTCATTTATTAAATAATATACCGATATATATAGTACCCTACGACCCATTTTCAACATTCTTGTACCAAACCTTCCTTGTACATTACCAATATATAATTATTACATTACAGTAAAGATAGGTATTCCGTGAAACTGTATCGATCAACACACAATTCAATGGCTTCCTCAAAGATATTCGTACCACGTCACCGACGCGACACTACTGGACAGAACCAACGCGAAGGACTCTCCGCAGAAAAAAGGTTTGAAACATTATGCCAACGAAATGGCTGGGAAGTCGTTCAGGCTACCCGCAATGAAAACTACAAGCAGCATATCGATTGCTGGGTCAATGTCTCCGAAGATGGCAAGCACGTCGGCTGCTTTTCCGTCGATGTGAAGGCAGCCAAGCGTGTTGCCAGGCGCGACAGACGCAACCAGTTCACCGAAGTGCAAGACAAACTGCATTGGGTCGAATGGACTGGTCGCTCTGGCTGGCCAGGCTGGGTGCGCGGCAAAGCCAAATGGATGGCATTCGGCATGTGTGACGGTTCCTTCTTAATGGTGGACCGTGCCCGTCTTGAATCGGAAGTCGAACCAATGATTGCATCGAAGCGTCACATTTCACCGAATACGCAATGGGATTGCACCGACGGCGTGTTGTGGAAGCGCCGTGGCAACAAAGACGAAATGACCATGGTATCGACCCCACAACTGTGTGACATTCCAGGTACATGGACCCTTCGGAATTAATTTTTTATACTATATTATTTAATGATATTCTGTAAAATGAATTTGGTAGACTATCTACATGGTATTCCTCACGCGCGCATCATCCTAATGAAATCGTTCGGAAACTACCGTAGTTTTGTCGGTGGACTCAGGACCAAAGTGGATAAGATGTTCCCCAAACAGGACAAAGATTATATGGAGCCAGCGTGGATAAAATGCAAGGACGGGTGCGACAGTGTACTGGAAGAGTACATTCAAAAGGAGATGCATTCGACCGCCTACATCCTTCGATGCTTGCAAATGTCCATGATCAATGCCCCATTGACCATCTACTGTACGAATATAGCTAAAGTGTCTGGTGTATGGGAGGACGACAAGACTCTGTTTAAAATGGGCACATTCAAACAGTCTGCTGGTCGGTTGATCATGGGGTTTGGACCAAGTGCGTCTGGAAAAACCTATTGGGCGGAGAAGATCATCGACATGCTGTCTCATCTGGAGCCGAATTTCCCGAAAGCGTTCATGTCGATCGACGGAGGTACCTACAGGGAAGCCTCCGTCGTGTACCAAACCATCATTAAGTCAGTCACCGACAAAAATATTGGTGGTCTCTCCAACCTAATGTCAGCTGGATTTTCATTCGAAACGTCGTTGTTTTCATCGGGAAAGGTAAAACAAGCCATATCGGCCTATTTAAAGACGCAACCGCCTCCAAATTTGTACGTACCCGATACCCTTGGTGGATGCAAAGGTGGGTTGAGCAAGAAGGGGTTCTGTAGCAACTTGTACAAGAAATACAAAGATATCACAAAAGACAATGACAATTGGATAGGGTTGTGCATATGGCAGCACGTGGAAGACACCATGTGCGTGTTTGGTCCAGAATACAAATGTATTGGATGCAAAGAGAGTGGTAAAGAGAGAGAGCGTAGGGAGGGGAAGCAGTACAGTGATGCCGCGTGGGGGAATTCTTTTTACAGTGGTATTGCCAACGCAAAGAAGGCAAATAAATGGTTTGTTATCCACAACACTGGTGGTCGAATGTTCGATAAGACGTTTCCGTGCATCAATCTGATTGAATCGAACGTAAAAATACCCAGAAAGATACAGAAAAAATACAACTGTGAGGTGTACGATCAGATAAAGATTAAGCTATAAATAGATAAGTTTCGTTTACATATGTTCTACTATGTCTTGCAATTTGTAGTGTTTCACTTCTGGATCGGTCCCATTGCAAAGATAATCCTGTTCGATGGACCGTACGAGATACTTGACGGAACCTTGGAAGAGATACAACGGTGCTGCAAACGATTTAAGAGTGAGAGGAGCGAATCGAGGCCAATTCGCTGAGTATACGCGCGTTGGTCTCGCTCATTTCCTGTAGGATGACCACCATTTTGGACATGACCAGGGCCTGGTCCCCGCTCAGTTTGTTCTGGTGATGTTTCATTTCAAAGACAAGTTCGCCAATGTACTGGAGCTTCTCCAATTGCAGAGTGTCGTTGGATTTCCATTCGGCCATTTTGTATACTACAGTGCGTCTTTTATAGTAGCTTATTTCCTCTGAGTGTATATCATAATGGGCGAATCGCATCCAGTACCTCGAATGCTGATGGCCCCCTCCAGGTAGTTGACGTCTGGTTCGTAAATAAACGCCGTTTTAGTATCCAGGTGTACGTTTTCTATCATCGAGGTTGGAGTGGCCTCGTATATGGATTCCCCCTGTATGGTAACCGTGAAATCGGAGTAGCAATTGTTGGTTACCCACACGACCCGCTCTATAATACCAGTGTTGGACGAGCTGGCCGACGCATACTTCCCGTTGCTGTTGGTATCGGTATCCACCGTCGCTGCAATGCCCTCACATGCATCTTTTATTTGGAGGGTCGAATCGGCAGACCCTGGTACCCTGTAGTTTCCATTGCTATCTTTATATACATCTGTAAATGGTATTCCATTGAATTCATACACGTCTTTGCAGTCCTTCACAGACACTACATAATCTCCCCCTGGGTGCGACGTGGTACAGTGAGTAACCATCTGGCGCGTATTGCACTTCATTCGTATCATTTTTCTAAGACTGTTCCCCCTCTTGTAGTTCCGAACGACCATGTTCGTTTCTCGAAAGGGTATATTTACAAGGAGGACGCATGTGATCATGGTACAGAGACAACAGAGCATTTGTTTGATGGGAAAGGTTCGGACGGGTTCGCTTCGGATGGAAATGGTTGGTTGTATATGTAGGTTCCGTTTCACCCTGGTTTTACCAATGTCAGACAAATTTATTCCAGATAAGTCCAACTTGGGCATCTTTGACATTTCAATAAATATAGAAAGTATTTATATGTTTTAATCGGATAAGTCTATAAAATCACGCTTCTTCTTTGACGGGACTATACACCGTTCCAACGCATTCAATTCCCTTAACCATATGTCCACCACTGGCGTTGCATTCAACGTATCCCAGTCCTTCTTGCGTTTGGCTATACTGGCCTTCAATTTGCCCACTTTATCTTTTGTTAAATCGCGGAGGTTCATGTCCAGGTATTTTTCATTGACATTCTGTTCCATGCAAGCCTGCAATAGTTCGACATTGGTGGAAGTTGTCAACGGTATTTTCCCATCGATACAGACTTGAATAAACTTCATCTTCTGTTCCAGTTCCTTTATGTCGGTCTTCAACTGATTCTTCTGGTATTCTACCCTGGTGCGATACAATTCGTACCGTTTGTCGTAATGGTAGTCGATAATTTCAGATACCGACGTTTGTACTAGGTGCCCGTCACGAAACATGACGTAGTTTTCGCGCACAGTCTTTACCAACTTCAATGCCCCGATCATTTTGTCCATGTCTGCTACGTCGTGAATCACAAAGGTGCACGTTTTGTCCGTGTGGGATTCTTCGATTTTGCCAAATTCCAGCTTCGATTTGGGGTTTTTCAATTGAGCTTCGATCTTTTCCGTCCACACACCCACTGGCAGTTCCGTTATGACTAGCTTGTTCGACCCTTCGACAGACCAAACCCCAGAATTTCTAAGCTTCCCATCGTCCCTTGAATACTGACCCCCGTGGCCCTTCGTCCATGGAGTGGGAACTGGAGTAGTATTGCCATGGAGACGATTCTTCAGGAGTTGAATCAGCGCCAGTGGATCGTGTTGAGGGATATCAGACACCCAGCCAGTACCCAGACCACAGACACCATTTACCAGGACCATCGGTATAATTGGTATCGGTTCCTTTGGTTCGATTTCGTTGCCATCCACCTTGGCGCGTTCCAGTACGGGAAAGTCCGTTTCAGGGTATAGTAAGGGGACCCACGGTTGCAGTTCCGTGAATATATAACGAGCAGCAGCATGGTCGCTGCCACCACAGTGACGGGTTCCGAATTGACCGTTGGCCTTTAGATATGGTAGGTTATTGGCCCCAACAAAGTCCTGTGCCATGTTAATGATGGCTTTGGAAATGTTGTCTTCGCCGTGGTGGTAATGCGTGTAGTTGGCTATGATGCCAGCCATTTGTGCCACCTTCTGTTCATTCTTGTACTTTTTTCGAAGAAAGGTCCACAGAATCTTCCATTGTACGTCCTTAAGACCCGACAACCCATTGGGTATCTTTCTACCGTTGTCGGCCCGCACATAGGATGCGTAGGCGCCACGCACGAACTTTTCGTAGGTGTTTCCATCGTTGACTTGAGGCGGTACGGCAGAGATATCTTTCCTAAATTTAGAGTCATCGCCATAAGCACGCTTTAAAATGAAATGATCGCCTGACATACTGAATCGGTAACGGTCCAGGTTTTTAAAGTATACCTTTGCTTCAGCGGACGTTGATGTACCCAGACCCTTGTAATATTTGTACGTCAGGTTCGGCTTCTTCTTCTGGAATGCTTCTGCTTCCTGTTCGTTGAAGAATTCCTTTACTAGCTTTCTTCCTTGAAATGCCTTCACCAAGGGCGTTTTCATAACTTGAATGAATCCTGGCATCTTTAACAGTTCGGGCCAGTGTGAGCTGAAAATAGCCATTACCAACCCGCGAATATGAAACCCGTCAACGTCCTGGTCGGCCATGATCATGCAATGCCCGTAACGAAGGTCCTTTGTGGACGTATATTTCACACCATGCTTTAGTCCCAATATTTTTATTACGTTCTGAATTACGGCATTTTCAGACCATTGCTTCTTATTGGCCTTTTCCCCGTTTAAGATTTTCCCCTTTAGTGGATATGCACCATAGCAAGCATTCCCCACCACCGTAAGTCCCGCCATAGCCAATGCTTTGGCAGAGTCCCCTTCGGTGAGGATAATCGTACACTTGTCCGATTGGGAGGTCCCTGCCTTCTTTGCATCGGTCAGCTTATGGATAGACAGTCGAGAGACCTTCTTACCATCGTTCTTCTTCATCTTACGGCCGTCTTTATCATCTTTTATTTCCTGAAGCCGTTGAATGAGAGGTCCATTCAATAGCTGCTTCTTCAGTGGACCTGTCACTTTGAATTGGGTATCGAATTTTTTGATCGGTAGAGTCATGCGTTCCTTCATCTGAGAGTTAAATGTAGGGTTTGCCAAATAACATTTCATGACAACACGGAGCTGCTTTTTTATATCATTCTTCTTCAGACCCATCTTTTTGACAAGAGCACTTTCCAGCAAAGCTTTACAGATTTCATCCAATACATGATCTACGTGGTGGCCGTCGTTACGGGTCCAGACATTATTGACAAAGGATGTGTTCTTTGATTCGGAATCCCGATCCACTAGACCAACGGCAACGCACCAGTTCTTTTTCTGGGAGTAAAAGAGAGGGTCGGTCCCCAGCTGCTTTATCGCGTAACACTTGAACCTGCCGCCCATGCCATGTAAGGATATTTCATTGTTATTGAAATATACGTTGACACCTGCACAACATGCTGCAATGTCAAATGCCCTTCGAGTCATGAGCTTGAATACGTCGTCTGGTATTTCTACAAGTGACTGGTCGTTTAGTTTGAACCGTTGGAGGTCGAGCTTACAAGAAAATTGCGTATGGACATTACCATCGGATTCGGACTGTTGAATACTAGCACGGGTTTTCATGTTGTTTTTATATTTTACGACCAGTTTCTTTTTACCATCGTCGCATTCAACCAGAGATTCTTCGGAGAAAATAGATGCCAACTTAATACCGATACCATTTCGTCCACCTTCGTAACGCATTTCAGTATCATCGAAGTTTTGCCCCGCCCGCATGCGGAAAAACACCATTTCTGGAATGTATATCTTCTTTTTTGTCAGGGCATCCTTTTCAGAATGGTATTTGACTGGTATGGTCTTACCATTGTTTTCGATGGAGAATAAACCATTCTTCTGAAGGGTTATATCAATTCTTGTAGTGCCTGCTTTCCTGGTATAGTTATCAGCCGCATTCACCAGTGCTTCGTCAAACACCTTAAACAACATGGGTACTACGGTAAGGTCAGTCACTTCACCATTGATGTTTATTTTCCATGTTTCTTCGGTAACAGACCCGCCGTAAGTGTCTGGACGTTTTAAAACATGTTCAATGTCCGTTAATACGGTAAACTTATCTTTCTTTGCTTTCTTTTGCATCTTGGAATTCATTTGCTTTATTTTAACCATATACTGTAATATATTTGTAACTTTTTCAAAAATTTATATGAAGACCGAATTGTTTTTTGTGCGTGGGTCGTAGGCCAGTTTGGCATTTATTATTTTTATTTGTGATACTACCAAATTAGTACAACCATGGTGCCTATGAAAAATGAGATAAAAGACACCCCTTATATTTTTTCCATTTTTGAAAAAGATAGAACGCCGAAGTGTGTACACGCATCGGCGTTCTATCTTTTTCGTTTTTAGTGTTTAGGTTTTTTTTTTATTTTGGGTCATATAGACACATCATTACCCCACTAACTCCCTGTATGCCTAAT
>Ga0209533_1001278_pt1 | contig 23517 bp, 21 predicted proteins | sample COG_04_FD_184748 | JGI IMG/M metagenome (GOLD analysis project Ga0209533, IMG submission 184748) | Pelagic Microbial community sample from North Sea - COGITO 998_met_04 (SPAdes) (version 2) | ecosystem: Environmental > Aquatic > Marine > Neritic zone/Coastal water | place: Helgoland, sampling...
TCACCATTATGTTGTCTCAACCGTCTTTTAAAGTCATTTGTATAACCAATATATGATTTATTTTCATTTTTCAATAAATAAACTAAAAACATTTAAAATTTGATTTAATATTAATTATATATTAAAAATTAACATGTCTTTAAAGTTGATATTGGGTTGTATGTATTCCGGAAAAACTACAGAAATACTCCGAATTGTTAATTCACTAAAACATATAGGTGAAACACCATTAATTATTAAACCAATTATTGACGATAGATATTCTAAAGATAAAATATCAACTCACAATAAACAAGAATATGATTGTATAGCAGTAAATTATCTCTCTGCTACAACTAATATCGCAAATAATTATATCATAATTGAAGAGGCACAATTCTTTAAAGATCTATTATTATTTGTTATAGACCAAGTTGAGATTAAAGGAAAAAATGTTATAGTTGTTGGATTAGATGGTGATTCAGATAGAGAAAACTTTGGTGATATTCACAAACTATATCCATTATGTGATGAAATAGTTAAATTAAAAGCATATTGTTCCATCTGTAAAGACGGAACACCAGGCATATTTTCAAAAAGAATATCTGAAAAAAAAGATAAAATATTAGTAGGATCTGATGGAGATTATATTGCAGTTTGTCGTAAATGTTATCTTAATTAATATAAATGTTGTGTTTATCACAAGTTTCTTTAATAGAATCTTTAAATCGTGTGACCAAGGGATCATATGTTTCATATGATTCATATCCTGATATACATTCTCGGCATTTAACACATATATCACAATTACAATTATTCATTTTTAACTTTCTTTTTTCTTTAGGTATTTCATATGATATTTCTTCATCTGATTCATCTGAATCCGAATCATCTTCAGAATCATTCAAGATATCACCCGCTTTATTTAATGATTCATTCATATCTTCATCTGTCATAGGAACCATTAATCTATAAATTAAACCGCATATAATGTGATCACCAGTTAACTCATTATCGTCGGCAGAGTGTTCACAAATAATTTTAGATATTTTCATTGCACTATTCATTTGAGCCAGATATACTTTAATAATATTATAGATTGCTTGATCTTGTTTTTGTTCAACTATATCCATTTATAATAATATTTAATAAATATTTAAATAATTAAACTATATTTTGACGACAAAGTGGGCAATTTCTATTATCGTTTAACCAAGGTTCTAAACAATCTTTATGAAATATATGTTCACAATTTAGTTTTACCAATACATCCTCATCTTTAAATTCATCCAAACACACTGAACAAGTATTATCAGGTAATTCATCACATACAACAAGAGTATTTAATGAATTTATATCTATATTATTTAATGGTCTTCTAAGTTGATTTCTTTGATTATATATATATTCTTTAAAATTAGTATAACACTTTATTAACTGTACAGTAGCAAATGTGAATATTGCTAAAGTTATAAATACATCTATAGGATAATATGAATCTTCATAAATTAATGTATTATTATGATTTTGTATGTTTGTATTAGGATCTACAGTTGGATCATTATTAGGATTAATATGGTGTCCGTGTATTCCAGGTGGATTGTATTCTGGATCATCTGGATTTAAATATACTATATTATCACCTTGTATATTATATTCTATTGGATCACGATGCATTTAAACTATATATATTTTTATATTTAAATTAGAATCCATTGTATTTTATGATTAAATTTCTAATATTATCATAAATTAGTTTCAAAGATTTTCTTAATAGTAAATATTTATCTTTATGAACATTATTATAAATATGAATAACTATTTCATATATTTCATTGAATAAAGTCAATTTATGTAATACATCTGTGTCAATTTTATTGCTTTTATATTCTCTTTCTAATGATTCACAACCAATTAAATCATATATCTTATTTAATACAAATAAGTCCTCATCAACTTTATGTCGAAATAAATGACACTCAATATCTTCTAATTCATCAATTAATACAGCGGATTTTATATAATTTCTGAGATACCAAGATAATTTAAGGTTTTCGGACGATACACCCACTTCCACAATATTTCTATCATCATTCATAAAATAATCAAATACCTTATCAATATGATCTTTTTTTATTGTTTTGTTGATATCTTTAAGAACCTTATATGATGTTAATAAATTTTTATCATTTCCAACAATATTAGGCAGATGACCTTTCATAAGTGATTCAATATCAATATCTCCATAGAATACCACATTACCACGATTATCTAATCCTCGTCGTCCTGCACGACCACTCATCTGTAAATAATCTTCATTACTAAAATCATTATGACCACCAAATTCCATTAAACAACATGTTCGGACTGGTAGATCAATCCCCATACAAAGTGTTTTATCTGAAATAACAATACCAATCTGTCTATTAGAAAGCAATCTTTGAAGAATCCATTTATATTCGTCAGGCATCGATTCAATATACAATCCAATACCTCTTTTAAGCATCTGAAATATGGGATGTTCATATGGAATCTTGACTCCTAATGTTTTCATAATTTCTCTACGAATACCTTTAATAGTTTCACCAGACATAGGTTCATTCATAGTGAAACAAAATGATTCATGTTTTTTAAATATGTCTTGATAACAGAAATCAGGATTATCTACAAATCGTTTACATTCATGATTAAGATTATTCTTTTGTAATCGTTTAATATCTTTTTCTTTATCAGATCTATCAATATCATTTAAACAAGATTGATAAAAATTACCGACATCATTAATATATTTTTCTTTATATTTTTTATCATAATTTTCTAAGCGAGTGTTTTTATCTGTTTGAGCATCTTTAGATGATTTAGAAATTTTAATATTACTTGAGAATTTATTGCGATCTTCTAAATATTTTTCATATAATTCTTGTTTCTTTTCAAGAATAGTATAATGAAAAGGATATTCTTTTTCCTCTTCTTCAACTAAATTATCATAAATATGATAAAATATTTCTTTACATACTTCTGAATCTGTATTAAAAATAATCATTGGAAACATATCTTTATCATCACAATTTCTAAGAAATTTAACTATATTTTCTTTAGTATCATTATTTGATTTATTTAGTTTTAATCCGTTTAATATTTCAGATACTTTCGTATCATTTTTGTGATCAATTAAAAATTTCTTTAGATCCTGTTCATATTTAAAACAATCATCTAAAGTTAATAATTTATTATCAGTAAAATATTCATCAGGTGACATATTTTCTGCAATTTCTTCACACTCATCATCTGATTCATATTCTTCCTCTATGTTTTCCCATAGAGTAGCACAATCATTTGGTGTAAATGATAGTGAATTACTGATAAAATCTGGATTTAAATCATCTACTCCAGTAGTACAAAGCGGATGAAGAGATACTAATTCATTATTAAAGATCCATCGTTGGTGATTAATAAATCGTTTATTGTATTCAACATAATGGATATCTTTATTAGAATGGAATTGATTAAATTTATCTTTTAAGAAATCTATGTTACCAATAGTTGCTGATAGGGCAAGGAAATTACAATCAAGAATTTTGATTAGATTTTCATAAATATCTCCATCATCAGATTTGTTAAGATTATGAATTTCATCAAATACAGCATAATCAAAATGATTACCAATTCTATAAAGATTATTTTCAATCTCTTTAGGTGTTCCTACAAAGATGTTTGTTTTTGCATCAAATGAATTATGTGATAGATTTTCTACAAGATAATGAACTTTATATCCCATATAGATAAAATGTGATCCAACTTGATATGCGACTGGTTTGGCTGGACAGATGTAAAGAATCTTTTTATGAATAACTCCTGTGCTCATAGCGATCCATGTTTTACCAGCGGATGTTGGTGCTTTTACAATACAGGATTCTTTTTTATTCACAAAATCTATTACCTGTCGTTGCCAATCATCTAATTTTTTAACAGGATTATCCCAAAAATTCAAAGGTGGTAGCAGATGTCCTAATTCTTTCATCATATAAAGTTTGTATTCATATTGTTCTAATTTTCCACCAATCAATTCGATCAAAGGTTTATAATCACAATTATTAGTATCTTTTATTCCATAATAAAGTGAAATAATAAAATCCATATGATTTTTTTTATGATTAGTCCAGTAATATTCTAAAAGAAGATATTTCATTTTTTCAATTCCTTCAATTGATTGAAGTTTTGTTAAAGATTTGTATGGTTTATCAATTTCTTTGTTATCAAATAAAAATTGAACTTTAGATAGATCATTATCAATCTTTTCTTGGTTACGTCGTTTTGTGACTTCAGCACGAATTAAATCTGCTTTTTTCACAACAGGTTTTTTTCCTTTTTTCCCTTTTGGTTTTTCTGGTTCAGATTTTAAAGTGTCTTCAATAATATGTTTAAGATTTGTATTTAGAGACGATGAAAGGTCACGAATAAATACATTAAAATTATTTTTATCAACGATTTGTTTAGATAAGATATCCATTATACAATATATTTAATCAATATTTACTTAAATAGTTTCGACTTGAACAGATTTAGGAACAAATTTTTCTTTAGACGGATATATTTTATTCACATCAATTGGTACTAATTCGGCAATTTCATTCATAACTTCTTTGACACCTCCAGAAACAACCCCAGTCCCATTATTATTATTATCTATATTACCTATCTGTTTATTATTATTTGGTTTAATATTTCCTCGTGGTTTTGATGATAATTTTTTCAATTTATCTGTTTTATCTCTAATATTAGTAATGTCTCTTTGTAATCTGAATATATTGATAAGGAGATAATTAAATAAAGCAATAATCAATATAATATATAAGGTTTGTTTATTCATATATTATATATGTTAAAAAAAATATTTATAAAAAATGGAATGATAATGATTTCAACTATAGATAATATAGAAATCAATTATAATATAATAAATGATAAAAATCATAATAAAGAAAATGCTATTAGAAAATATTATGAAAAGATAGGATGTAATTATGATAAAAATAAGATGTAATTATGATAAAAATCTAAACATCAACTTTAACTCTAAACATATCAAATATTTTAGACACTACAAAAGCAAATGCAATTATAATAACAACCATTTCAATTGTTTTCATTTCTTTAAGATATCTGAAAATATTGGTAACTCCATCCATTAATCCTAAATCAACATTAGTTTCATTAAATTTAAACATCTTTTTGTAAATATGTTCTAATACTACATATTTATCACTTGAACCAGGACACATTTTCATCCCAGTCAATATCTTTTGAAATACGTCTGGTAAATATCTACCTAATCTATTTAAAAGTCTATCAACATTAACTGTTTTACCTTTAGAATCATCACTTTTATTATAAAATACTGCTAAAGATAATAATATAGTTACATTTAAATCTTCTTTAACGTTATCTTTGTTTGAGCAATAATTGCTAAATAAATCACTCATTCTATTATCGGGAATATCTAAGAATTTTATTATAATAGATTCAATGAAATCTAATTCATCTGAATTATTGGGATCACCTAAATCATAAATAGAACTCATATTTTTTATTTTATTTATATATTCGCCACTTCTCAAATCATTGGAATTATATAACTTACTTTTATCTGTTGTTATAGTATCATTTATTTTATTAATTTGTTCCATTAAAACAGATGTTAATTGTTTATCTTTAAACATTGTTTCTAAATTATCGATTTGATTGCCTAATGGGGTATCTATTGGTTTTTGTGAAGGCGGTCTTTCCTCCAATGTTGTAGGACCATCACATACCGATACATCCTTATTCATATCTGGATCTACGCATCTAAATGAACCATCTATTGAATCTTCTAATTTACATTGAAAATATTCACCAGATTCATTCCCTTTTATATGTGATTCACAAGTGTCTTCTTTTATTCCTATACAAGTATCTTCGAAACCTAATGCTTTATAATCAGGATTCCATTTTCTACAATTAATCCATTCATCTACTATAGGTTCATCTATAGGTTGTATCTCTGGATTACCTTTATCTTCAACTCCATTCTGTCCTTCTATTAAATAATAAGGCATATATATAATAAATATATTTTTTTAATAAACAAATGATGATAATGATTGAGTATATGGATTATCTCTAAATGGTGATAATAATTCAGGATCAATTCTACCTCCATTCATAGATCCAATTGATTTATCATCAAGTTTATTTTTGAATTGAGTGAAATTGCAAGTATTTTTAGGAAGATATTCAGGATTCATTCTATCATAATGGGTCTGTCTGTGATTGAAATAATCTTGTTCATTCTTTTTAACTTCAATATTATATGTTTCAGCACTATTAGTATATTTATTTCCTTCTGGGGTGGGATATCTTCCTTGAGCAATAATTTCTTTAGTAGCATTGGTTTCAGCATTTTTGTATTGTTCTTCATTGATTGGTTGAGCAACTGTAGAACCACCGATACCAACATAATTTTCATCAAATGTAGTATGTTGTTTCTTAGTATTTTTAACATTATCATATAATCTTTCAGTAGGTAAATCGGTTCCAGTCAAATAACCATTATTAGCAGGATCTATAGTAGTTTGCTTTTTAGTCGTTTTAACATCATCTTGGATACCCAGAGTAAATTTACCGGAATCAGGTTTAAGATTACCATCATATGTTCTAAGTGTGGTTACATCACGTTCATTAGGATAAATAATAGTTGAATCCATTACTGATTCATTATTCATTTGACCAATAGAAGTTCCAGCATTTCTAACCGTATCACCTGAGAATGTTTGTCTGTTAGATTGAGCAAATTTAGGTCTATTCATTTGTGATTCATGGTCTATACCTGTTGCCGGACCAAATTCTTGTTTATTAAAAAATTGTCTGTTAGTATTTGGAATGATTTGTTCTGGACGACTCATATCGGCTGTATAAGCACCAGTTGTAGTTAACCATTTGTCAGCAGAGTTAAAATAATCAGTCATAGGGGTGTGCTCAAATACTTGTCCTATCTTGCCACGTTTGGCGTGTTTGGAACCAGCAAGAACACGACCTTCATATGTGTCTTTTTGATTATTGAGTGTTCTTATATTTTCTGTTTTACTTTTTTCATAATATTGTCTGTTTATATCACCAACTACTGAGGTTTTATCATCCATAGGTTGAACCATTTGTTGTTCGAATGGCAGTACATTATTATTAATTTTGCTTGTAACATATTTTGACTGTAAAAGGTCGCCTTCAAATTGAGTTCCAAAAACTTGTTGTTTCATTGGTTGAAAGAATGAAGGTTGTTCGGTTTTTTTTGTTTTAAGTTCGGGAGAACCCTGGTGTCTTCTTAAATTAACATTAGGTTCTTCCAGATTAGTATTGGCTGGACCTGATCCTCTAAAGTATGGTGATAATTTAATACCTTGATCATTAACTAAAAAATTTTCTTTAAGAATCTTAGCACCAGCACTGTTACTATATAAATAATTTTCATCACCTTCAGGATCAGTCGGAGTTTGATTTAAATATTTATCTATGTTTTGATAATTAACTATATTAGCACCAGGGACCCTTGATTTTTCATAATTATCAAATATTGCTTTTTTATACTCTTCATCTGATTGCTGAAAATAGTTTGTTTGATAAGCGTCTGATTGTGATGGCAATTCAACATCTGTATTGTTACTGTTATCTCCACTCGACGGTTTATTCAATAAATAACCAGCACCTAATATACCAAGTAATACTGCTGCTTCCATAATATATTATATATAATATATTAAATTGATAAAAAAATAAAAAAAAAACATCTTTAAAATTATCTTTTAAAAATTGTCATACATAGACTTATTAAAAGGACACGATTTATAATCATCTAATACAGAAGAATATGTGTCTTCACCGATTCTCCCTATTTTATCAGGTTCAATAGCCGTTTTTTGAGGATCTTTGAATAAATTATAAAATCTATTTTTAGCAACTCCTCTTAATTCTGAAGGAGGATTAGTTAACAATGTGCTTTCTTCGTGGAAGAAACCGTCTTTAAGATCAAGATAATCAACTTTTTTATCAGGGTCAGGAATATATTTTTTAGTAGGGTCTCTGGTATTGACTCTAACAATATTATATAAATCAGATTCAGTATCTATAATAGACATATTTTGATTAATTGATGCACCCATTTTTTGAAGACGAACTGTAGGTGCCCATGGATATACTACTTGATTAAGTTTCTTTGATACATCCATCATATATAAACCTGGTCCCATAGATTCTTTATTCATCGTATCTAATTGTTGTGATTCATTTTCAGAATATAAACTATTCATATATTATATAATAATAAAATTATTTTACATTAAATAAATTAATTTACTTTTTTGAATTGATCACAACGTTGATTGTAATCCATAAGTTTGTAAACATCTCTGGATGGGATACCACCTCTAACCCATCCTTCACTATTATCTTCTGGTATAATATGGATTGGGTTTTGAACTTCTTTAGATAATCTGGGTATCATCGGAGTGAAATAATTAGAAATAGTTACACCTGATAATACATTACATGCTCTATCACCAAAACTAGTAAGATTACCACCTTGGATGACTGATTCGACATTAGGATCAAATTTGCCTTTACCAAAGAAACCAGCATTGTATTTTTTAGGGAGTTGATGTATATAATTTTTATTTGTAGCAAGACCATAACGCAGGTCAGTATTATCATCAACTATACATCCTTTTTCACCAATGGACCCATATCCGGCATTAAAATTAATTGCTGGTTGAGATAACTGAAGATCTCGGGCTTCAGGTAAAAGACAATTACAACCGTAAGTATTATCTAATTCATATCTACCCGGACCCATTCTCTGTTGAGCATCTAATAAAGTTGTTCCTTTATCATACATTAAATTATTTTGTCCAAATAATTGAAATTTATTTTTGTTAATATTTTGATCTATACAATCACCGATCTTTGAATTACCATCATTGCTTGAGCATAATGTTGCACCATAACCATTTTCAACAGCAGTTGTCATTATATATATTGTAATATATATTTTTTATTTATAAATTATTATGAACTTCCAGGTCCGCCTCGCATATTTAATGTTGAACCGAGGATATCCGCAGCACATTGGATGGCATTACCTTCACCACATGTAGGAGGTGTTTTATAACACCACTCAGCAAATTTAACTGTGTCATTTATAATCGAATTCACAGGCATTGTATAAAATTCTCGTTGTGAATTATTTTTATTAAATATATCTGTTTGATCTCTATATAATCCATTATTGAAATATTCATTCTCCATTGATCTAATTACAGAATTATCATACGAATTACATGATTTCTGTAAATTACCATCCTCAAAATCTTTAAATGTAGGATTCATAAATGGATTACTTGCTGTTGGCAATTTACATCCTTGGGTGTCTGAATTAGAATTGCTATCATTTATTATATCTAAAGGTGAATTATTACTTTCAATATTTAATGCTTTAGAATTCCTATTTACAATAACTGTTAGAATACCTACTATTAATATTACAGCAAGATATCTATAATCTTTTTTAAGTACAAACATCAATACAGAAAAATATATAGACAATCTGAATATAGAATTTAATTTATCATTTAAACTAAGATAATTATAAGGGATAATTTGTAATAAATTATTTCTATTAAATAAAACAGTTAAATCATTTAACCAAAAATTAGTCATATATATAATATAACTATTAAAAAAATATAATTATTTCTTTGATTCTAATTTTTTTCTTAATCTTTCTTTAACAACTTCTGGATCATGATTTCCCTTATTCTGTGATTTGTTAGGGACGGGTTCTTGTGGGGTGGGATCAGGTTGTGGCATCTGTCCTTGCATCTGTTGCATCATACCCATCATACTGCTTATATCAGGCATTCCCCTATCACTCCCCGTCGTGGAAGGTCCCATCATATTACCAAACATCCCCATCATATTATCCATCATACCGTTATTCATTAAACCAGACGCCTCACCAAATAATTCATTCATATCAATTTCTTTATTATTAACTTTATCTTGTAATGTTGAATTTATTGATTGAAATATATTCATCATATTTTCAGGTTTCAACATATCAGTAGCATTATCTTCATTTAAATCGAGACTGTTTGTGATCTCCTTAGCAAGATTACCAATTGATGTATTCTCTAATATATTCATACTATTATCATCGTCTGTAGAATTATCATTATTAATATTTTCATTTAATTTCTTTACATTTTTCATTACAGATAATTCTTTTTTTGTTATCTTTTCTCCTGAACTTAATTTTTTTTGCGTTTGTTCCATCATTTTACCTGATGTAAGATTAAGATTTATCAAACAAAATACATTTAAATATTCCCAAATACTGTCTTTAGTCTTGTTACTAATATCAGTTGTCCATATGGATTTCATGGAAACATCTTTAATTAAAAATAATTCATCTGTAAATATTTCATCATTTTTATCCATGATATTATCACTAATATCAGATATTTTTTCTAAAAATTCATTTATGATTTCATTATCATCTATAATTAATTTATCTAACTCTAATATATCATTGTAATTAGTTTGAATCGTCTCAGAATGTTCAGGAAAAACTTTTATTAAATCATTTATAAAATTTTTAAATTTTGATAACATTTGATCATTAATATCCATTTATTTGTATATATGATATATATATTTAAATATTTTTTTACGCATTAGACTCCTCTACTTTTCATCATTGCTTCATAAGCACTGTTATCAAATCTACCACCTTTATCTCCACTGTTTTCTTTTTGTTGTGGTTTAGACTCACTATAACCATCATCCAAAAAACAATAATCACCATTCAAAAAATTATTGTCACTATCATCTATACTTTCATACATACATCCTTCAGAACCACACAATCCCATTATTTCACCATCACTTTCTTTAGGTATTCCTCCTTGTTGTTGCTGCTGTGGAGGTCCCTTCCCTTGTGAAAATTGTTGTAATTGCATCTCTCTTTCATCGGGCATTTGTCTTTGTTGTTGTCCCATCCCTTGTTGTTGTTGCCCCATCCCTTGTTGTTGTTGTTGTCCCATCCCTTGTTGTTGTCCCATCCCTTGTTGTTGTTGCCCCATCCCTTGTTGTTGTTGCTGTCCACCATTTCTTTCCATATCATATCTATTTACATCATTTACTATAGCATTCAATGATTTCCCTGAAATAAGTTGACCATCTTTAATTAATGTGGGTACCGATTTTAATTCCTTAGGATATGGATTAGATTCTATATCTTTTATATTAAAATAAGGTATTAAATGTTTATTTTCTTTAAATAATATCAATAATTGTGTGCAGTGCTGACATTGTTTGCTGATATACAAATCCATATTATTTATTATAATATTTATTTTTTATATAATAAACATAAATTTGATTATTTAAAAATAATTAATATAATATACATAATAATGTCTAAATTTACTTGTGATATAAATGTTAACGAAAAATCTGATAAAAATCACCTTTTATTTGAAATTCATGGAAATGAATCATATGGGATGAACCGAACAATCGTAAATGCGATTCGAAGAACATTATTATCTTCAATTGAAACTTATGCCTTTAGAACTAAATATGAAAAATCGGATATTGTTATTGAGAAAAATGAAACATCTTTACATAATGAATTTATTCTTGATCGTGTGGGTTTGATTCCACTTTATATTGATCCTAAATTAATTGAAAATAATCCACTTAAATATTTGTTTGAACTAACTGTTAAACATGATAATTCCAAACCAATAACATTAATTACCGCTGGAGATTTTGATATTTACGAAATAAAAAAAACTGTAACTGAAACTGCTAATTATCAAAACGGTATGATAACTAAGATAGATAAATCTAATTATGATATGGATAAAAAAGTATCTGATAAAATAAAATCTGAGATATTTAGACCATATAAAGGTAAATATTATTGTTTATTACATGAACTAAAATCCACCAATTCAGAAGATAATGTTCAAGAATTAGTTTTATATGGGTCTCCATCTGTATCAATCGCTAAAGAAGATGCTCGCTGGCAAGGAGTATCTTGTGCTACTTATTCATATAAAATAGATGAAGAAATGTTTAAACAAATTAGAGAAGAAAAATTATCCAGAGAAGAATTGCCTGAAGAAGAACACGAAAGTTTCAGAAAAGATTTATTCTTAAAAGAAGGACAAAGATATTTTCACAGAGACAATAATGGAGAACCATATTGGTATAATTTTGATATTGAATCACAACATTTCTTAAATGCGAAAGAATTATTCATCCGCGCGAATGAAATTATAATTGGATCATTAGAAGTGTTTAAAGAAGAATTAGAAAATGTTCTTGATGAAGAAATAAAATCGTTAATACAATTTAAATATCATAACAGCGAAGAAAAGAAAAGTGTTGTAAATATGATAGTTGAGATGCCTGCTGTTATTCAAATTAATAATATATGGCACGGATTTGAAGACACTCTTGGTTCTATTATTCAATCACATATTTCAAATCATATGATAAATGAAACATCTCCATTGAATGTAATCGGATATAAAAGAACACATCCTCTTGAAGATAAATATCAGTTTACAATGTCATTTAATCCTAAACATATTTTGGGAGGTGTGGATACAGATGAGAAAACACGAACAAGTGCTTTAGTTCAAGAAATATCACAAGCATGTGATGAATTAAGCGGAATATTTGGTGAAATTATTAAATCTGGTATGGGTATTTAATAATAATTTAAAGCGCTATGGTAAAATTGACTGGATCAGTCCTAGCGGTAGGACTAATGCCGGCTCGGTTGACCTCACATACATGAGGTTGTTTCACATGAAATTAAGTTAGAACCGGTGTAGTCATTGGTTAAATAAGTGTATGCTTCATCCCAAATATGGATGTATTTTACTTCACAATCATAAGTATTAGGACATGTTGATGGACCAGGTCCAGATAGTGTAAATGTAGGGGGTCCTTCCGGTCCATAGAGAGAATTATCAGGACTATAGGGGTTGACGGCCACGCCGTCAACAGAGATGATCGCATGCTCACTGTCACAAATATTATTTATTAAAAAATCAAGGATAGATGTATTATCAGACGGAGCATATGGACTATCTTCAGTGAATTTACCAGTTTCTGAATCTAATATTAAGATACCTTCAGGAAATACAAATGGCATCTGGTTTTGCTGGTCGTCGGGGTTCTGCCCCTGCCAGGCGATCAGCGTATTATCTGAATTTAAAAATTCTTGAAAACCTTGTAGAGTTTTATCCGTGTTATTATAGTGTTTTTTTAAATATGATACAATACAACGGATACCGGAGACGTCACAGTGTGATGAGACATTCGACGGCAAAAAAACTTTCTGACCTGGACATGGTGGTGCCGCTATGCAGCAACCAACCTCGTTCCCCTGCCCCTCTACAGTTTTACACCCACATACATTATTAAGCATATTTGCCATAAGCATTCCTAAAATTAACGCGACAACACACATAACTATAGTTTCGGAATTCATTTTATAATATAACATAGATTTTTTTCCGTTAATTCAATAATAATTCAGAACAAATGTAAGTCTTTTAACATTCATATTTTGTAAATAATCATTAATTAATTTATAATTTATTTTTTGTCCTGCTGATCTATAAATATCATGTAATTCATGAATTAGGGGTTTCAGTTGATATGGGACATCTTTTTTCTCTACTGATTTTTCTATAAAATGTTTACAATAATTTGAATATAATTCATTTCGCATTATTTCATATTTATTTCTGTAAATATCAAATAAATTTCTATCATCAGTATATACTGTAAGATATTCATTTAATTTTCTTTGTTTGTAAAGTGTTAAAAATATAAACATTTTATTGTTTTGATTTGGTTTGAGATTAAATATATATTTATAATCATCTGTAATAAAAACGTGTCTACTACCATCTTTAAAGATATTAAATCCTTTATCATATTTTTGGATATCATTTTCAGAAATGTTAGTAGTTAATTCATGATAATTTTTATAAACATTACTGATTTGATATGTTCGTGAATATCTTGTGATATCGATTCTTTCTGGATATCCTTTATCATATGAATATTCTTCAACAAGAACAACTCTATTATTTTTAATTGGAATAATATTACTATTGTCTCTGTGTTGTAAAACAAACGAATACGAATGTGTTTGATCTAATTCATTATATTGATGGAAACATTCATTAAACATATCTTTAAAAGATTTCTTAGAATTCTTGTTCCAATAATTATTAGCACCAATAAATGATCGTGTTGATAGATTCCATTCACCATTGTGATAAAAAACATTGATCATTGTACCATCATAAATTCGACTAATTTCAGTATCTTTATTCATTAAAATATTATGATCACTTTTTACTGATTTCATAGGTGAAATAGATACAATCTTATTAGTTTTTTGATCGATGATAACTGATTTAAATAATTTTGTAAAATCACCGATTTCTGTATCGTGTTTATATTTAACTAATGTTAAACCAAGAACATTATATTTGCGATATTGTAAATTAATATTTTTAAATTGAACAAGATATTCTTCATTTTGATTTATAAAATTTTGGATATCCATTATGACACTTTAGTATAATACTTGATTTAATTTTAAGTAATTAAAATATAAAGTATATTAATATAATGAGTGATAATTCAGGTGAAATAGAACAAATGGAACAACAGGTAGAAGAAGTGAACGACTACCCTTTAGAAGTAGATGAAGAAAAATATGAAGAAGCAGAGAAATATGCGAATGAAACACCTGTTGAACAATATTCTCCTGATTCTCCAAGAGTTAATGATGATTTTGAAGGAGATGGTATTCCTGTAATTGATGATGAAGAATATGATGATGATTTACAAGATGATTTAGATGAACAAGGTAATGAAATGATTAAGGATGAAAAAGATAAATTACTGGAATTTAATACTGTTTTTGATATAGATGATTTACTATTAGTAGTATTTTTTGATAAAAACAAATATGAAGAATATTTAGGTGTTATAACAGATATTACTGATGATCACATTACACTTAATGGAGAACGAGATATTTATTATTCAGAAGGATATATTCAATTATTGCATAAAGATTATAATATAATTGATATAACAAAAATACGTGAAGTCAGTTTTGATATTTTAGAAGGTGATGATATATTTAAAGAAGAAAAAATAGAATTAGATGTTCAAATAAAAACGAAAAAAGAAAAAATATATACTGATTCCGAAATAAAAGAAGATTTCATATCAAATATATTAAGTTTATATGATATTTATAATAATGAATTATTGATCCGAAATGTAACTGAAATGGCGTATGATTTTATAGATATTATTAATAAATCAAAATTAAGAACAGATATAGACGATAAAGATTATCTTGGATTTATTAAAGAGTTAAATAAAACAAATATATTAAATTTACCATCATTTATAGTACCAATAGTAGGTATGAAGAAAAAAATATTTGATTCAGAAACACTTGAATCAGATGATATAATTATATCAACCACAGAAGAAGATTTAGTTAATAAATATGATAAATTAAATGCTACAGATGATTATTCATCAAAAGGATATAATAATTACATTAATAATTTATTTAGTGATGAATTTTCATCATATATAAATGATCACAATAAATATGGTTGTTTAATAAATCATTCTGGATTAGTTATCCGCGATTGTTTTGATGATAAAAATCCTTGTAATAGTCTTAATTCACAGTATATATTAGATACAATAAAAATAAGAAATGAATTAAATATAATTCATAATTATGATAAAGAATTGATTGTTGAAAAGAGAAATATAAATTTTATAGGTTTTTTATTTATTCCGATTGAAGATACAAGAGATCTATTAAATTTTGATTCAAATAATTTATTATTCAATCCATTATTCAACTTAATTGATATAATATATTTGAATAAAGACAAGAATTTAAGAAAAACATTATCTAAATATCCAATTGATTCAATTTCTATAAATGTTAAATCAGAAAAACCTGAATATTTACAAAATTTAAAAAGATATTTGTTTGATATAGACAAAGATTTGTCTTATGAAGAGTTTAAAGATATTATCACACAAAATTTTCCATCAAATTCAGATATGATAGATGCTCTTAATGTTTCAATTAACGAAGATTCAGACATATATTTAACAGATTTATTTTATAATTATGATGATATTGAAAAAATATTATATGTGTTAAATATTTCTCTTGGTGATATCAAATATGATAAAAAAAGAAATTTAAATAAAATAATTGAGAAAAATATAAATGAATATAATTCAAATTATAAAAAAGTTTTAAATAAATTTATAAAACCAATAAAACCTATAAAAAAAATAACAAAAGAACTTGATTCAAAAGAAAAAATCAAATTATGTAAAGAACTTATATTTTCACAAACAGATTTAATATATCGTAATAGTTTATTAAGTAAATTTATATCTATATATGGTCGTGAAGCAAATAAAGAAACAGAAGATAATTCATTTTATTATGATAAATCTAATGATTCTCAAAAATTAATATGTAAACATTATTTATATTTGATAAAAGGTGATAAAGACTCATTTGATTCTATGAAAAGTTTGTATGGTGAGGTATCTAAAGATGGAAATATCTATTGTAAGAAATGTAGTTGTTTTATATGTTATGATGATTTCTCTATATTTGAAGGATTTAATGAAGGAAAACCTACTTCATCAAAGGAAGTTGCAGAAGATATAGAAGTAACTTTAGATTTGAATAAAAAAGAAATTAAAGAAGCATATGATATTATTAAATATATATCTGAAAAATTCAATATTGTTCTTCAAAATGACGATATGATAAACATAATTGACTTATATAATTTGATAAATCAGCAAAATCTTTATGATATGCGATATGATAGTGATATCATTAAAACTCATCCATTTTTAAAAAATAATAAATCTAAGTCCAACATTAATTCATTAAAAGATTATTTACAATATATAAATAATATATTATCTGCGATATTTTTAATATTTATTCAAATACAAATTTCAAATAATTCATATAATATTAATTTTAATAATAGAATAAATTTAATAAATTCGGATGATTCTTGGAAAACATTATACGTATCTGATAAAGAAACATGTTTAAATATGAAAGTTATTACTTATATTGAAGCAAAATTAAAATCATTGGTAAAAAAGTATCCAAAAGAAAAAATATTTAATCACATTGGTGATTTATTTAGTGAATTTGATATATATAAAACAATGAAATTAACATTTAAAGATCATTTTATAAATGTTATTCGTTATTGGATGAATCCACAGTATAATCTGTATTCAAAATTAGAAAAATACTTCTTGTTTGAATCAGGTATTAATAAAGGTTATATAAAAGATTATTGGACCACTTACAAACCATTACCTGATAATATATTGATCAAACATATAAATAATTTAGTACAATCTAATAATGAAACATATAAGAAATATTTTGTGAATAATAATTCACTTCAAAATATATCATTATTAAAATCAATTAATATTGATGAACCTAAATATCAAGAATTAGATATTAAATTATCAGAACTTATGAATAATCCTTCATTTAAAAGATTATATACATATGCATTAAAAGGATATGGTAAATCACCAGTTCTTCCTATATTAAATCTTTTAACAAAACAATTTATAGATACATTTACACCAAGTCATAAAAAAGAGCTAATATCAATATTAAGTAAATGTCATTATAACCATGAACGAGGTGAATACTCATCTATAAATTATAATTTAATAAAAAAAACTTTCTTGGATGAGATAATTGAATTAGATATAAAAAAAGACAGTGATAATATTCTTAAATTTATCCATATTAATAATAACAATCATGAATATTTCTTGTTAAATTCAAATATTAATAGACATTATTCATATACACCACCAAATGTTTATATCGCAGATAGTTATGATGATTTAGTAGAAAATAATTCACCTATTCTAACAAAAATGTTTAAATATTATTGTTTGGATAAAAATGAAAATCTTATCCCAAACCAAGTTAAAGAAGTAGATGGTGAAATAATAAATACAAATATTGTAAATTTCTTATTACTTGATTTTAATGAAGAACTGATTGAAAATATATCCGAATGTTCCAATGAAGTTCCTAATACAATCGAATATTTCGACAAAATATTAAATCATCTCATTGATAAAAATAAATTAGACCTTCCACATCTATTTATATCATATACAGAAAGTTATTCAAATCAATATATAATAAACAATATTAATCAAAACACCTTAATTGAAACAAGACTGTTAGACTTTTTTGATGAATATACTGATGATACAGATATAATATATGATACATTTAATAATATTAAAGATTTATTAGAATTAATTATTTATAAAAAAGACAATAATGATGTCATAGATAAAAATGAATTATCAATTCAATTTGATGGTATTTTAAGATTAATTATATCACAAAATAAAAAATATATGGAAAATTCTGATAGATGGTTTAACAAATTAATAGAAAATGATATGTATACTAAATTTAATGAATTACAACGAGAAAATATAAGTTTTAAATTGAATAAACGGGAAAAAGACAAATTAGAAACAGATATTGGATTTACACCTGAAACAAATATCCCATATTTATTAAATAATATTTTGAAAAAATTGGATGATAAAATTGTATGTGATAAAATGATTCATAATATGTTTTATTATTTAAGTTTCTTGAAAAACACTCCAAATGGAGATTTCAATCCAAGAATAAAAAAAAATGAATGGCGGATGAGTGAATCTAAAACAGGATATATATCTGAATATTTAGAAAGAAACACATTTTTATTACACAATAATATATTTTTGAGAAATAAAGATAAAGATTTTGAATCAGGTAATAAATATTCCGGATTTAATCAATATAGAAAACCATTTTATTATATTTTTTTTAATGGATTATATGATTATATAAATAAATATAGATCAGAAATATATAAATTAAAAACTAATAATGATATATTTAAAGAATCACAATTAAAAGTATTAAATAAATGTATATATTTATTTATAATAAACAAAATCATAGAGTATATACAGTCTTTATTAGATGATACATCCAAAGAATATATAGATGCTAAAAAACAATGCGATTTGATCGATAGTACTGATATAACAATCGATAATAATATAATTATATTATCCAGATTTTTATTAGATGTTTTGACAAACACATATGACAAATTATATGATTTAAATTGGATATATATAGATAGTGATACATATAAAAATAAATTAGATGAACACAATGCCCGTGAAAAACAGATGAATTTAGATAGATTAGACCATATGACAGATGAACAACGTCGTTTACATGTTGCTAATCAAAGTATTAAATCTGGGACAATGTATAAAGAATCTGAAAAAGTTAATCTTGAAAGAATTGTAGGTGGTGAAAAAGAACAACAAATAATGGATGAAAGAGAAGAACAAAAGAAAAATCTTTTTGAAGAAACAATAAATTCAGGTGATACAATTGGTGATAATTTATTACAAGATGAATCACAAGATAATATTGATCCTGATGCAGATGAAGGATATTATGATCAAGACGATTTTGCTGCTGATGGTGAAGAAAATGAAGATAATCTGGATGCTTTACAATTAAATGAAGGAGATTAAATTTATTTTATAATATAAATGGATTATAAATTAATCATATTTTTAATAGGATTATTATTAACAATTATAGGTTATAATAATAATTCAAAATAAATATATAATATTATATATGTTGAATATTAAAACGATAATATTATTAGTAGGTGTATTCTTAATGACTATAGGTTTTGTAAATAATCAAAAACCTACTGTGAACGAAAAACAAGTGTTTAAACCATTTCCTAGAAATGTTTATGATGAAATATGGTTGTCACAACCCTCTTTACTCTATGATCAGGATATGAATCATAAAATGAATCCTACATATATATTAGAAGATGCTTCAGATTATAAATCATTGTTTCAAAAAACACCGTATGATTCTTCACCAAAATATGAAGAACAAGATAAGTATTATATAACTCAATGTAAATTCAAAGACGGTAAAAAATCATGTGAAAAAATAAAACAGTATTATGACGATGATGTAAATAAACGAATTGAATATTATAAAGAAACAAGTAATTACAGTTTTAAAGATAAATAATCACTTACAAATTCTGTAAAATAACGATTCTCCTGATTTAATCGATTTTCTTTTTATTTCAATTATGTCACCTACAGATATTCTATTTAATTTTGCCATTATATCAGTTTTTAAAATTACTGGTAATTGATTGGCATTACAATTACATTTTTCTAATATTTCATTTATAGTTTTTTTATCACGAATTATAATATGTTCGGGCATTAAAGAATGTTTTAACAAATTATTTGTTAGTGAATTTATATCTACACAGTAACAATTTTTAAAATGTTTTAACGAAATATCTTCATTCAGTATAATATTTTTTTGTTTCATTTCATCTGATATTTCTTTAGTTAATCCGGTAGTCTCAAGTTCAGTTAGCAGTTCAATGTTTAGAGTGTGAATATATTTCTCAATTGATTCGCTTACAGGTTCATCTACAATAATAATAACACTATCAGATGGATTCAAATAATTATCATTATATAATAATTTAATTTTATCTCTGACTGTATCATTTAATTTTTGTGATTTTTTATCATTTTCTTTGAAATTTACATAAATCATTAACAATCTATAATTTGTTATTGATTTGTGATTTAATATAATATTACAATTAAATCCAAAACCAAATTGTTGGTATGGATTGTCTGTATTAAAATACATTTTTTCTATTTCAGCACCTGAATAATCTGCTATTATAGATGTGTCCCATTCATTTGACAGAATTTCTTTAAGTGTATAACGAGAACTATTAATCTTTTCAGTTTTTTTCATATTTATATTAATATAATTTATATTTTTAAATCAAATTTAATATAATATTATTATATGGACTTCATAAAGAAAGAAATTGATGAATTATATCGTTTGTTTGTAAATGATAAACATGATGAAGAATGTAAAAAACCACATTATACTCCTAGGTTTTGGAACGGTTTAAATAAAGATATCAGAGATCATACAAATTGTTATAGTTATGCTTTTGATCACATAGAAATCGGTGCTGAAAAGAAATTGCAACCAGGTGAATTATCATCTGGTAAATTTGGTAAATATGATTGTGATGAAATATTAAATAAAGTGAAATCTGACTATAATAATTATGATATTATTGAAGTCGATAAAAATGATATATCTCCGTGTGGCCATTATAAAATTGCTTTAGTAATTGATAGAAAAGGTGATGAACAAGATTATCATTTCTATAGACAAGATTTTGATGGGTATTGGTCACATAAACCAGGGAAAAATAAAGTTAGAAGACACGATGCTTCAAAAAATTTAATAAAAGACCCTGAAACAGCAGACAGAAATTATGATATGTCTGATGATAATCAAAACAATGAATCAGATAATAATTATTATGAATTTTGTGGATATTATTTAGTACCATATAAAGGTGGGGGACCTTTTAAAAGAAATAGTTAAAGTGAGTAGAGTTACGATACAATAATATACAGATAATAATAATTTATTATCAGCAACAATGAACAAATTAGTTTTTTTTTGAGATGTTAAAAATAATACGTTAATGTGAATAATTTATTTCATACTATAGATTTTAAGATATTGTGAAATTAGCAGTACATATTGTACCTGTAAAATTTATATCACCATAACCATATGTACAATTTGCTGTAGGTGTAACTGAAGAAATTGTTAATCCATACGAAACCATTGTAAGTGATAGATTTGTATTTAAAGGTATATCATTATTAGTCCATGGAGAATTGCCTGTACCCGCCTTGGTGTATGATTTATTCCCAGCATTCTCAAGTCCAATAATTACCGGCGTAATGGTTCCATAAGGGAGACTTGTAAGAGTTAATGTGAATGATTGAAATCCACATGCAGCGCATGCCGAACAAGGTGCTCCATTATGAATTAAATAACTATTCGCAAAATAATTAAATACTCTATTCACTTCTAAATTAAATACTTTAACAGGTTCTTTAACAATTATTATTGATTTAATTCTTTCAAAAATATTCAATTCTGTGAATAAATAATCATTTAATAATAATTGTTCTACTTTTGTCCAATAATATGTTTCATCTCTTTTTGCTAAAACAATATGATCTTTTGTTATTTTAAGTTTATCATTTATTAAATAATATTCTTCTACCGTATTTTTCCATACATTTTTTACTAAATCTTCTTGGAATACTCCATCAAACTGATTTGTTTTCATCTTAACTAGTATATCATATTTCTGTGATTTTTGTAAAGTATTCAGATCAAATGATAAAACTTCTTGACCAACTTTAATAGATTCAATAGGGACAGTTTCTTTATCATTTAAGGTAATTTTTGTTCCTTCTACTACACAGAATCTACTCATATATATTATATATTTATATAATATTTGAATAACCCGAACATAATTCACAGTAATGATGGACTAAATAGTTTTCAGCAAAATATGTATTATCTTTATCTAACTCAAAATTATATACATTAGTTTTTTCATGTATTTCTTCAATACTTTCAACTGATTCATAAACTTCTTTATCATTCATTAATTCATCACCAATAGTTAGATGTTCGGCAAATCTAAAATAATATTGATTATCTCTCTTAAAATGAACAATATGATTTTTTGTGACTTTAAGTTTATCATTTATAAATAAATATGAATCAGTAGGATTTATCCATATATTTCTAATACCAGATGTAGAAAATCTACCATTCATAGAATCAAGTTGAACATTCTTTAAAACATTTTTATCGTTAATATTTGAAATACCCTCTATATTATAAGTTAAAACATCATCTGCTAATGTTAAATCTTCAATATTTTTCTGTGAATAACCTGGTAAAGTAATTTTGGTTCCTTTAAGGAAGCAAACTTGCGCCAAGGTAAGTTCACCTATTACTCCACCGGAAGATAACTTACCTAATACTCTGTCACCTGTGGATATATTTTGCATTTTGGCATATTCTACAGCATCATCTGCAATCATGGCGGTCGCTACTTGTACTTCACCAATAAGTCCTGATGATGCTGATCCTAATAAACGGTTACCTGTCCCTAAATTTTGCATTTTGGCATAAGTTACAGCATCTGCAGCAATAGTCAAAGCACCCCCTGCTGCCATAGTTAAATCTGAAGATGCAGAATTGATATTTGAAAAAATAGTATCTTCTAAATTACTAAATGTGATTTTACCTGATGCACCACTATCATTAGTGTCCACCATTGCTACAAAATC
>Ga0209533_1001288_pt1 | contig 23426 bp, 32 predicted proteins | sample COG_04_FD_184748 | JGI IMG/M metagenome (GOLD analysis project Ga0209533, IMG submission 184748) | Pelagic Microbial community sample from North Sea - COGITO 998_met_04 (SPAdes) (version 2) | ecosystem: Environmental > Aquatic > Marine > Neritic zone/Coastal water | place: Helgoland, sampling...
CGATCTCATCAACGTGTTCAACACACCGACCTTCATTGCGGGGTACACGATGGATCTCCACATGGTGTCGAGGGCTTCCAACAGCGTGGTCGGACCCTCGTGCACCAGCAACCCCAGAGACACTAACACCCCGACCCGAAGCACCCAGGTCCAGGGCAGTCCCGCCACGATCAGGAACGGTGCCATGGACGCGTCCACCAGTACGTTTGCAATTTTGGTGGTACGTTCCACCAGAGTAATCATGCCGTTTGTCACGACAATGTCGTTGCCGGAAGATGTGAGATACGCCAATAAAATACCGCCGACCCAGACACTAATAATCAACAGGATCGACAAGAACATTGAGAATATTTTGTTAACATACGACTCTTTATATAGAGGCACCAAATCAATTCCGAAATACCATCGGTGGTCAAGTTTGAGACTCGGTGCAGTTCGTGCCCCAACCAAGAATCTTCGTGGTCGAGGTCTTCGCCGACACGCACCACCACGGGCGGCAGTCTAGACACACCGCAGTACGCCCTCCACAAATGTTGCACGTCGCTCTGTTTTCTGCACAGCAGCAGAACCACGTCGCACTTGATCACGTCCTTGGTCTCCACGAGAACCATTGGCATGTTCCCCACAAGGATCTTGTGAATCTCCGTAAAGTAGGTGGGGGTGTACTGCAGAGAAAAGGAACCACGAGTGATGCGGTGAATGAGAGAACTTTTGCCCACAGGACCACACACGGCAACCAACATTTATTAAAAAATTGGGTCATTTATATATTACAATCTCAACATGAGTTTACCATTCTTGTCAATCTTCTTAAGTTTCTCTCTGAGTTTTTGTAGTTCTTTCTCTTGTCTTTGTATTAATTTATCTTCTAGATTTTCCCGAAAGTAACGTTTTTCATGGTCTTCCCGAAAGTAACGTAATGCATCGAGTCCGTCCCCATTTAAATTATCACATGTATCTAAAGAAGAAAAGTCATGCGTATCAAGACTTTCAGGCATAGTATATTCATCATCAAGTTCTGGTAGTTCTTGTAGTTCTTGTTCCAGGTGCATCGTACGTATATACTCTAAAATTTCTCCACGCATCATTTCAATTCCACGCCTCATTTCATTTTCTTCACGTTTCTTTGGAATCATAGTTAAAATTTCTTGACGTCCGTTTGATTTTGTTGGGTACAGAGATCGTTGTGCAGTGGAACCTGCTAACGTACCCATCATTCCTTCCAGTCCTTCCAGTCCTTCCAGACTGTCTTTCGATACCTCAGCCAGAGCCATCGATTCTGCGAGGTATTTCAATCTTGATTGTTCTTCAAGTTGTTCTTCAAGTTCTTCAAGATGTTCTAACGTCTTTATCATATCCTTCAAATCTTCATGATTTTTTTCAGACTTATATTCTGTTTTGTAAAATGTACTAGTTAACTCTTCTTCACTGATCAAATCTTCTTGACTACGGATCAAATCTTTGGGTGAATCATTCACTTCTTCACAAAGTTCATCAATTTCTAAACTTTTTATTTCTTGCATGATTGATGTCTTATCTTCTTTTAAGTCCTCTATTAATTTCGGGTCGCGTCGTAAGTGTGTGGTGAATTGAACATTGCCAACATTTTCGACCAACGAGTATCCCTTTATTATTAACTGATGGATGTATTCAACTTCTTTGAGCTGTCTCACTGTTTCGTTTAACTCGTCTATTAATTTTCCCATACTCTCGGATTTTTGTTTTTTGTGTGGGGGTGTCTTTGGATCTTCGACATCTGAGATCCCTCTTTTTTTTTCACTTGTACTCATTTTATCACTTGTAATCATTTTATACTGCTTTTTCCTGTATTTATATGGCGATAATTCTCTTTGCAGACGTGTATCAAAATATGATTATATTTCAAACTTCTGAACAACTGCACTCTTACTTGGGTTACAGACCCGTCTGCAAGTCGTTGACAGTATGTCATGAGAATGGTGTGTTCAAGAGAGGGTTTGGAGGGGAGTTTGTGTTCTTTGCACTGTACAAGGGGGAGTACACGAAAGTATTTTACAAGGAGGGGTTTTATTTTCAAATATCTTGCTACATGTATGAAGCGGTGGAACCGGTGGATCCAAATGTGGTAGATCTAGTTAAAAAACATACTAATGTTGGCATTTGCTACACAAACCACGTTTTCTGGGCACGCCCCTTTAAAATTCACACAGGCACCACGGGCACCACGGGCACCGGTGTACCAATTTAAAACCGAAGTTGCGGTGGGGTTGGCAACGGGGTTGGCAACGGGGTTGGCAACGGGGTTGGCAACGGGGTTGGCAACGGGGTTGGCAACGGGGTTGGCAACGGGGTTGGCAACGGGGTCGGGGTCACTTCTGGGGTTGTGGACGCTCTCGACGATGGTCTTGACGGTGCCGGGGTCACAACTGGGGTCGTGTCCGGGGTCATTTCCGGGGTTGTGGACGATCTTGAGTCTCTTGAGTCTGACGCTCTCGACGATGGTCTCGACGATGGTCTCAAAGGATCCCACTGGTATCCGTCTCCCACTGGTGACAATTGAAGAAAATCCTCAAAGTTTGGTTCTGTAAATAAAGGAAACCGAAAAGGATCTGTATCTGTAACAAACTCAAACTCTGTAATAACCACCTGTAAAATTTTTTCAATAGAATCTATCAATATAACTAAATTGATGTCTGCCGGGTCTCTCTTCACTCGGTCTAGTTCTTTTCCTACAAGTGTGTATTCTTTTTCATAAATTGTTTGCAAATTATAACTGATAACAATTTCTGTTTCAATTTCTGTTTCAATTTCTGTTTGGTAATATTCAATGTCTGTATGTATGTGTATGCGGTCCTCATATACATTTTGATTTAACACGTTCAACAATATTTGTAAGTACTCTCCTACAACAACCTTAATTTTGTCTTCCTGGTCGTCAGTTATTTTATCAAGCCAATGGTTTGTAAATCGTAATCTCAATTGCTCGGTATGTTGAAGTTTGGACCGTAATTGATTACGCTGTGGAGATAGAAATCTAATTGGACTTAATGGGGTGCCCCGACTTAATGGGGTGCCCGGTGAGTATGATGATATGAAAGGTGAGTATACAGAGAACAGAGCGGTTGGAGACTTTGGAGACTTTGGAGACTTTGGAGACTTTGTCTCCCCTCCTTTTTGTGACTTGGTCGACCCAACGGGTGAAACAGGTGAAACAGGTCCAACGGGTCCAACGGGTCCAACGGGTGAAATTATTGGTCTATCTGCAATTTGCTTCTTAAGTAAGATGAAAAATTGAACTTCTGTAGCATCTATATCATCCTCATCTGTATCATCCTCGTCTATGATCTTCTCATTGAACTTCTGTCTTATTTGTAACAAGATGTCCGTGTTGTCCATGTTGTCCATGTCGTTCATGTTGATACTTGATGCGACAAGTGTTTTAATTGTATAAAATCTTAATATTTCCATGTCTATGTTATCCGACACTTTAAACCCAATTTGTTTATCCAACTCTGGTCTAAATGTAAGATATTTATTGAGCACTGATTTCCAAACATCGTTATCAAGCATATCAAACATCTTCGTCCTAATGTCATCACGGACAGCTGTAATTAAAGTACACGCTTCTTTAATTTTTTGGTTTTTAATATTCATAAAATCACAACTGTCGGCTGCAAGAAGCGCGTATTCCTCTACGTATAATAGAAATTGTAAAAATTTGCATTGCATTACAGGGTTTTTCATGCTTTTAATTAATTGTTGTCTACCTTTTATTGTAGCTATATTAATTTTTTTTGGTATTGATTTATCGATTATCTTGAAAAAATCAATAACAATCGTTGGGTAATCTTTAATTCGTATTGAGAATTCTGTATTTTTGTAATGTATGTGTGAATCTGTAGATTTTGTTATATAGATCTCATTTATCCATGGGATCCATTTTTTTTTACAGTCGTTGGTTGGAGTTTGTTTTGTGTAACGCTTTGTGGGAATCTCTGTAATGGTATTTTTAAGGCTACCAATGTCGCCCGGGTCTATGCCAATATTTAAATATAACGACTCAAATTGATCCGATGTAATTTGTTCTCCTTGATTGGTACTTGAAATTGAAATGTTGTTTGCAAACGATTTAATTTTGATCCATCTGGGGTAACCAAACAAAGGTGCAAAAATAAAGACATCATCAGAATCATATAATCTTTCTTTATGTTTTGTTGTGTTTTGTCTCTCAGAGAAACAGATTTTTTTTTCATATATTTCCTGGTAAAGCATCTCGTATTGTTTATGATTATTTTTTATTGACCTAATGTTGTCAACATTCCTTATATTATTATCCTTTAAAGCGACGTACAATGCAGAACTAATTAGAGAATTACCATTTGTATCAAATATCCGAGAATGTCTATTGTGGAACAAATGGTTGTAGTGGTAATCCAGTGTATTTTTCTTTTCATCCGTTTTGGGCAGTGTGTTACCGTCTGAACAGTACACATAATAGTTGTCTCTGTCGTTAAACTTGTAACAACCCCTTGTATGTTTGCGAAACATTTGAAAATTATTATCTGAGAATTCACCCCATGAAAATATATTGCTTTCAATATTATCGCTTTCAATATTTTCTGTTTCAAATGTTATCCGAAAGGGACCCTTACAAAAAAGTCTGCATTGTTTCTTTATATTTTTCTTTGTTGTTCGTGTGAATGTTTTGGCATGGAAACAATGAATATTACCATCATTAAAGTACCCGTAATAATACAGACCATCTTCTATTTCTCCTGTTTCTATAAACCCTTCGTTCATTTCTTTCTCGAGTTGAACTACAATCGACTTTATTTTCTCTTCTTGTTTGTCAAATATAGGTCCATATGAAAAAGCTGAATCAAAGCCATTTCTCAGTTCTGCTTGTATACCACTAATATATTCCCTCCACAACATTTATTAGTATGCTTACCCATGTTATATAGTGTCAAAATCTGAATAAAGCGTTCCTTTGTGTTTCCGGGTGCAAAAGATTCCAGTTGAATTCCGACCTGTCCGCGTTGTATCGATCCACCAAATGACCCTGTTGAACCCAGAACTTATCACAGAACTTAGATTTACCGGTAGGTTGCTTCACGCAAGCTCCGGTGTACGGAATTCTGGATTGGTACGTGTTCGGGTTTTTAACCCATGCAAATTCATATCTTGGATCTTTGCTGTCCCTGCACCAGGCGACGATGGGTCCCCACACTTCAAGAACTTTCTCGGTACCCCACTCCTGCATGGCTTCGCACTCGGAACACCCCGACATGAATTCTTCTTTTTCCCACCCTTTCAGACATCCGTCACAAAAATACGCCATTTGTTGTAAAGTTATGGCGAGTTATATACTACGCATACTGCCCCCATAAATGGAGATCGATGACGAAGATGTGGCACAGCAATTGCAACTCATGATGAAAAACCCCGTCGACCACGTCTGTTCCGAACAGTGCAACATTGAAAACCCCGTTGCCATGGTCGTGCAGCGAGGGTTGGACCAGGCAGTGCTGTGGGAGTGGAACCAACCACAGTCCGGTGACACACTGATTCGACGGGTCCACAACATATACGTATGCAAAAATAACAGGCAGGTTCACCTCTGCACCAAGGACTGTTCCAATAAAATCATGAACCAAGAACACTGTCTCATCTGCCCCATATCAGGCATGCAGTGGAACAACGCCACCGAACGAACCAGGTCCTGGAGAAACACCGCCAAGTGCATGCCCACCATCACTACCATCAAGACCGACCCTAACAAATTCTGCCGAGACACGAACGGGAGTGTTATTTCCGGCAGTCAAAATTTAACCATTCAAGCCTGCAAATTGGAAGTCAACGAACTCCTGCACCGCATGTTGTTTTCTCAAATCAGAAAGCAGTCGGAATTTTCCAAATACATTGACGCCTGTGCCACAGCCAATAAACGCATCAACAAATACGCTCGCTACTGCCAGCAACACGAACGTCCCATTAACATTAGTACAATGACCACGTTGTACACCAACACTGTGTTTAAACAGCCTAATTTTTTCAGAAGAAGCGGCAATGTCAACCCGGAAGAACTGTACAAGAAATATACCTCGTTGCTGGTTGTATATTGGCAGGTGTTGTTGCCCACACTTGCATTTGAAACATTTATTCCGTCCTGCCTCTATTTGATGCGCAGCGGAGTTTGTGTCAACGGTGTCGCGGTGATCGAACGTTGTCCCGATCTGGAACAAATATTGCCGGAGGCTAGCACCCTAGACCTGTACGGAATCCAAAAGGCATCCTTCACAAACATTAAAAATTTAATCTTAAAGGAAATACGTATACGCGATTCCAATACACTGCGTGACAGTATGGCGTCGATGCGGTGATGCACCAATACTGCCACATGCAAGACTGTTTAGAACTGGTTGCCGTCGTTATGCTGCTGTTGATTTTAATACGCCTAGAATACATCTGCGACAAGATCGACGTGTTGTACACATATGGCGAACTTCACGCAAAGCTGTTGGCTACCGAACTATGAAAATAGCTTCCGTCGGGTCCACTCGCACTCTTTGCGAATACCTGCACACTCTGCTCGCAGACCCACCCCCGAGCGTTGTGATTGGTCGATTGGTGGACGGACCCAATCGATGGTTTGGGTGGAACAACATAAACGCAATACACGCCACGAACGGCTACGAAGCCTAGTACTACCGCATCGTAGATACACTGTCCCAAACATGCAAGGTTGACCATTTTGCAGTCTGTCCCACCTACCACCATGAATCCGCTCCCGCGGTGCAGCTGACGTCACTGACCAAGATGGTTCGACAGGGCATTCTTTGTTCCGAACACGGTGAACCGTACACCCTGTGGGCAAACAACGCCGGGTTTCGAGGGTACGCCGCGGAGTACAAACTGTGTCTGTGGTTGGAACATTGGGCAGAGACCAAGCAGCACTTTCACAAAGCCACGTACACCCTGTGGGGCGAAAAGAGACCGACGGGCAAATCGTTCCAAGACAAACTGTTTCACTACAGTGCACGCGGGATGGTAAACGACGCAAACATCCTTGGCAAAACCATTTCACAGGTCCAAGAGAAGTTTGTGACGGAAAAACACAGTGCCAGAACATTGGTAGACCTGTTTCATACTGTTGATTTTGAGTACTCGGGTGTGGTTGTAGGCACTCTGGTGCCGGTTCCCAAAAATACATTTAAAAAAAATTAACACGGTATTACTTTTTTATCAAGTCTTCTGTTTACATCGTTGTGAAAGTCACACAACCACTCGTGTGTCATGTCCGCGGGAGTCGAACGCAAGTAGTCGACAATGTGTGCCCGGCAGTCCTCACAGGGATAAATTTCACTCAAACTACCCATCAGAGAGACAAAGGCGTCGTTCCTCTCATAACCCACAGTGTCCACAATATCGTGCAGAAGTTTCCACGTCGACCTGCCCAAAGATTCACGATCGATACAGTTGCACCGCTCACGCTCAAACAACGCACCACATCCGACAAACATTAAGAACAGGAACATCAGGAACCTCATTTGTAGAAAAAAAACAAGACTTATATAATTATCTTTGTGTATCTACTTTGGGTAATAATTGGGTACACACAGGAACCTAAGGTCGTATTTAGAAAAATAACTCTCTACTATGGGTTTATTTCTTTTCACACTGGTGACCAGTTCCATTAATTTGTCGTACGCCACCATCTCGGAGTGGTTTTGGGTGTCACGCTTTCGCACCAGCAGGCGACAGGCTTCGTTCAAGAAATGATGGTTGTCCTGGTGCAACATTGCTGTAAATATGTTAAACTGTTTTAAATCTTCAGTCAGTATGTGCGGTTTCGTCGGTGTCGAGGTCGAGGTCGGTGTCATCGTGTTCAGTGGGAACGGGTTCGGGTTCAGGCTCGCCATATTTTTTGGAACATTTCATCAACTCTCTCAAGTTGGGCAAAGAGTACGTCTGTTCAATAAAAATGCCGGCAATTACTCCAACTACAATGAAAAACATTTGTGTATACTACACTTGTATTTATAGCCATGCTTTCATTATTAAAATGATTCACGTTGTTGTGGACATTATATTTGCATTGATTGTTTGTTTCATTGTGTTAAACTTAGGCTTTGCACTGTTTGTGATGTATTCAGCGCTGAAATATTAAGGATATTATTGTACCACACCACGGCAGTCGAACAGATCGTAAGCAAAACATGCAAATGGAATATGGCGAAACACATGAAATACAACAGACGCATTTTTCTTGTCCAAATTGACACCTATATAATGCGTCCCACATTCATGTTTCACAACAACCCTGTCAGGGCTGCCGGAGTCCTGGTACAGACCGTTGTCAACGGCAGGCGGCTGCGGCTGTTTCGTTACGTCGACGGGCGTGCAGAAGACATTGGAGGCAAGACCGATATCGTCGACGAGGACCAGGTAGATACCGCCGTCAGAGAGTGCGTGGAAGAGACGAACGGCAAACTGTTTCACGACAAACATACGCGCGACGAGTGTGCGGCGGTGCTGAGAGGTCTTCTGGTGAACTGTCCGGTAGAATACAACAAAAGAAGCAAGTACCTGCTTTTTAAACTCAATGTTGACCCCGACATACTGAACCAACCGATGAAAAGGTTTGGACTGCACGAGCAGACGGAATGGGGTGTACTTGACCACTACTACAAATGGGTCGTGCGTCCCGGACACATACACCCAAGGCTGTTCGGAATGCTGTAGTATTTAAACAGAGTTTGTATTGTAAAAAAATGATATTCATACTATTCTTACTGGCTGTGGCTCGCGCGTGCCCCTCCAAACAAGACGCGTTCAACTGCATTCAACGTACCCTGGACACCAACAACGACAACAGAGTTGTGCCGGAAGAGCTGCACCAAGTATACAACTATCTCCCGTGGTGGAAAAGAGTACCCTTTGACCTGTTTGGCGGGACCGACCAAGTCATCAGAGACTGCGACCAGAACGGCGACAGGGTCCTGACCATTGAAGAGTCGTTGTCGATGAGCCACTGCATCGAGTCGTGCTTTAAAGTCAACAACATTTACACGGTGCTGGGGTGCTAAATTCTGGGGGTCCAGAGGTTTTTTTCACTTTTTTATGCTATGAGATTATTTCTCTCACTTGCTAAAAAAGTGTAAAATTTGGGGCTTAAGTGCCTTATTTGGCGACATAAATCGGTGGGGGGTAGACCACCCAGGGATTTTTTACTTTTTGACCTCTTAACCCCCTTATTTGAACCTAATCTATATATAGAGTTAATTAGTTATTTATCACTATATTTGTATTAATCCTATATATAGACCTAAAACCCTTAAGTGCCTTATATGGGTACTTTTTTATCAAGTGAGAGAAATAATCTCATAGCATAAAAAAGTTTATATTTGAGGGTGTGCTCATATAAGGGGTTTAAGGGTTTTAAGTCTATATATAGGATAAATAGAAATATAGTGTTTTTTTGCTAATTAACCCTATGTATAGATTAGGTTCATATAAGGGGGTTACCGGGGTATTTTTACGTTTTTTTGAGATGTTTTTTCTGGAGCATGCTTTATCGCGTCAAAATAAGGGGTTTAAGGAGGGGTCCAGAGGTTGCAAATCAAGACTTATTTGTAGTTGGCATATGGCGTCCGGAGAATGTCTGGAGTTTGGTTTTCAAAAAAAAAATGCTGTCACATATCATCATGAAGAATGTTATTCCGGAAGATATGGCAGGCAGTGCAAGTGTATTATGTAGAGGTAATTTAACACCAGAAAATATATTACAAAACTATAACGACAGTAATCTTACATTTGATATCGTTAAATGCATAGAACTGTTCACCTATCGATACCACATAGCCACGATTAAGCTTAACAACCTGGTACACAGTTTCACAGACGAACCAGAACTCATACGAGTACTCACTGCCCCCGGGTTAACACCAGAAACACTACGCCTGTGCCACGGCAGATTGATGCGTGTGCATACAGACCAAATGGTCAAGAAAGTGCATGGTGGAAGGCTGCGTCTGCAAGCGGACCAAATGATCAAAAAGAAAGTGCAGATGTTTCACGATACAGCACAAGAGTGGTGCGATGCGGTGGGCGAGTTCATGCAGGTGTGTGACAAGAGGGCACCCCCTCTGTACCGGTGCGAGCGTGTATATTAGGCTCCGTGGGTTCCGTGGGTTCAGTGGGTTCCGTGGGCTCTGTGGGTTCCGGTGCCATTTTGTTCATGATAGACACTGCAACATCAACAAACACCACCAATGCAAACGGAGTACCCGCTGTAAAATACACCACAACCCATACCAACGCTTGGCACAAGCGCATCAAGTTCCACTTAAAAACTAGTGTAAACGCAACGCCTGCACCCACTACCAAATACAAAGGTGCAAACCAACCACTCAACGCCAATACCCCTAGAACAATACGAGAAACCCAGCAGACATATACAAGCATTTAACACAGTACATGTATAATTTTATAGTACAGTGTTTAAAAATGTATCTATTTCACTCTGCATCGGTAGCTTTTTTTCTACATGTTTTTGGCATTTGTGGCAGGTGAGTTTCAAGGGAAACCCCAGGCGGAGCGTGAAGTAAATGTTGTTGCTGCGGTGCACCCGCTTGGCGATCGGACACTCCATCCCCTTTTTCAAATGACCCACGTAGGTCCAAGTGCAGGCGTGCTTCCAGAAGTACGAAGGGTTCCCCCCAAACCATTTGATCGCGTGCAACACGCACGCCGGGGTGTTTCCGTACGATTTAATGCTGTCCGATACCGGAGGTCCCCAGTCCAGGTGTTCGACGTCGCAGAGGGGCTGCACCAAAGTTTTTTCCCAATGTTCCCTCGTCCAGCTGCCTTTGAGTTTGCGACTGGATCCAAACTTGGTACTGCCCAACATTCTAAAACAACGGTTGCGCGTGTAGATGGTAGTGTCGATGCTGCTCAGGTCCAACTGGAAAAACTCTTTCAACTTGAACAAGAAGAACTTCCCCTGCTGCGGTGAACCCAGCAGAAATATACTGCACACCGTAATGACGTGCAACGACTGTTTCTTGTCGTCGCTGGAATCCAGCAGCACGTGCGTGTAGTTCAGACCCCTGGAATCCAACACGGCGTTGACGCAGGGTTCGATCTTTGCCCATTCCGCGTGGACGTCCCCCTCGTCGAAATCCCAAAACATGTGGCAGGGGCGATCGGCAACGACCTCGGAGTAGTGTCGACTGCCCGTCTGCATCCTTTTCCACATGATGCCGTTGGTGGCTGCAAAAAATCTCTTCCGACCAGTTTTGTCCACACACTCGCTGTAAATTTTCTGATCCGACCGGCACCGCACTTGCCGCAACATTTTTAGACATCCCCCCCTCGAAGTTATACTCGCCATATCTGCACCTATAAAAGGGGACAGGTCAGACAGAAAAATGGCTACACCACCTTCTCCACCTTCTCCACCTTCTACAAATTCTACTCCACCTTCTACTCCTTCTACTCCACCTTCCACGCCACCTTCTACTCCACCATCTACTCCACCATCTACTCCACGATGTCAAAGGTATACAATTACAAAAGGAAGCATATGTGACGAAACTTTAAACTTCGATATAACCGAACCAGATTATAACGTAACGGGACAAATATGTTATGGTACATACGACGAAGAAACAATAACCAATATGATATATTTATTAAGGATTGACATGAAGAGGGGGCGTGGTAAAGGAAAATGTAAACCGAGTTTGATAACTGCATTAAGCAAAGCTAAAGAATGTTTACTTAACAGTGATTATTATAATAAGGGTGAACTAATACAAGGTAAAGTACATATAATGACTGATGATATGGAAACATTTAGAAGAGCATTTTCTTGTTATGTTCGCGCATACAATGCAATAGGATTAAAATTGAAAGACAACACAAAAAGAGAGGAAATGAATAAGAAGAGTATTGAAAACAATTTTGAAATGGATCTCAATTTCATTCAGAACATAACAACACTACGTTTTTAGTTTTCTTTTTTTACTGGAGTACACTACGGTTTCTTCTGTATTTCTCTCTTCGTACTCGGTCAGATTTACTGTGCCGTCCTCCGCAAACAGTTGCAATGTTTTTTTGTTCCACGGGCATTTTTTTCGGATTTGTTTTTTAAACAGGTGCTCCCCGACCGCAAACGTCTCCAGATTGTGTTCGTCCATGTGGTTGTAAATGTCTTGGCGTATTTCTTTGAGCGTATTGCTTCGCTCCTTCATTTGGGTCCGCAAATCTTTGATTTCTTGCAGTTCGTCGGAATATCGTTGGACGTCCAGTTGAAACTCCATTTTTTGACAACACTCCCGCTACTCTAGCTCGCCATATTTCTTTTGCGCTTCATGCCCAGCAGACCGAGCGTCAACCAGATGTCCCCGTTGTTGGTCCCGATGCAGATCCGTTTCTGTTCACCGCTCTCCCATCTTTTTTCGACCTCTTTGAGCAAACTAATGCAGTGGTCCATGTCTTTGACCTTGCGACGCCCGATGCGATGGACAATGTTGAACTCGACGTCAACTTCCAAGTTATTGACGTACGACCGAGGTTCGACGTGTGTGATAATGACCAACTCTTTCATGCATTTTGTCTGTTTCAGAATCTCCACCAGCCGCACGACGTGGTGCGGGTGCATGCTCTCGCTGGTAATCAACGTCTTGCTCAACGTCTGCATGGTAATGGGTCCCAGGCGGTACGTGTTGACGGGGTTCCACTCTTTGTAGTTTTCGGTCACTTTGTAGTCGATGGGGGTGGGTGTCACCGTGATTGTCTTTGCCGTCTTTTTACGAGTGATGTCCAAGTGAATGTCGCCCGGTGTCAGCCTCATTAGAAACTCGGTGTTGTTCATGGTGATCTTGGAGCCTCTGGTGTTGTCGTGAATCAGTCCAAATCGGTCCAGTTCCCAAGTCTGTGAGCCGGAAGTGATGCTGTGGAGCACGTCGCCCTTTGAAATTAAGTCACGGCAGCACCCGTCTTCTACATCCCGTACCACCGCCCCCACTCTCGTTATTCCGAACTGGTCGGCAAAGGCGTCGGTCATGGGCATGAGGTCCAACCCCCACTGGGGGAACCTGCCGTACGGCTGCTCGTAGAACTTTTCAAAGTAGTTCAGCACGCTGTAAATCGGCACCGCAAACGCAATAGCCTCCGTTTCGTTCAGAGTCGCCGTGCAAATTCCGATGACCTTGCCGGATTTGTCGAACAGGGGTCCGCCGGAATTGCCGCTGTTGATGGAGATGTTCAACTGCAACATGTCCATGTCGTCGCTGCCTCTGCCGGCTAACCATCCGGAAGACAGTTGTTCCTCCAGCCCTTGTGGAAACCCAATGGTGCTGACCTTTTGCGTCTTGGTGGTGATTCTGGTCGTTCGAAGCGGGGCGATGGCGATGCGATCGATCCATTCCTGAGGATCGTCCAGAAACCACTTCTCGTGGGTGTCGGTCAGGCTGATGACCGCGCAGTCCAACTGAGGCACCACCGCCTCCACGTACCCGGTCAGGGCGTTCTTGCCCATGCCGGCGGTGCGCAAGTGCACTAGGCGGTCGTCGGCATTGTCGCACACGTGAAAATTCGTCAGAAACAACACTTTGTCTCCGAACGGAAACAGGGCGTTGTCCACGCGGAAACAAGTGCCCGAATACTCGTTTTCTTCGATGGTTCTGGAGGGTACCAGTGGGTCGTGCTCGGTGCACAGGACCTGAGCCTGCACGATTGATTTGCGGATGTGTTCCATTCTTTTGACAGCGGTGGTGGGCTTTTATACCTCATCTTCGCCAACCTCGTGCCGGATGTGCTCTACCAGAGTTTCAATCCTCGCCACGGTCGTGGTGTCCGTTTCGTACGTTTTTTTCAAGGATTCCAACCCCCGAACGGACATTCTCAAATGCAACACCATGTTGGGTTGGGTCTTGTTCCGAATTGCCGAAGCGTAGAGATCGTTGACCCTGCCAAAGTCGGAATCCCTGGAACTCCCGTCCCAAAAACGACAGAACCATTCCGGCAAGTAGCGGTACTGCTTGATCTGAAACAGAGGGGCTCTTGTATTCAACCTCTGGAACGGTTCCAGGCAGCTGATGACTTTCAAATTAATAATCGTATTTACATTCATTGTACTAATTTAATGATTGTGCCCCTTGCATAAATACTCTGCCGGGACCAATATTGCAAACTGTTTATGGCGAGCCACCTATTTTTTTGGGGATCCACAAAAAAAAATGTCCGATTCAGAAGACGAAGACCTCAACCAACTTGATGAAGAAAACATGGAGCAGTGCAAGCAAGAAAGGCAAATGGACGAAGACGAAACGGATTTTCATTTCTGGATGACGGAACAAAATTTACCATTGCCCATTGAACAATGGTACTTGAGTGAGAAAAACACTTCAACACAGGTACCAACACATCGACTGCAACTGCTGCAAGAGGCAGCAGAGTACTATACAAACATATACGGGGGAAACAAAGTAAATGTACTTGCAGAAATGATTACCTATTTTAATTAACCATACATATGTACCACTATTTATAATCGTCCAACTTACTTTAATGAACAAATACAGAAAAGCCATGATTGTAAAGAAATATACAAGTAGTGAAGAACCGTTCATCTGCACGAAATGTGCCGGTTGGTCCTCGTTCGGCAATAAATCAACACCCATGTACATTGCACTGCACGGTGATATCTGCGTGTGTACCCCTCACTGGTTGGAACTGGAAAAACTTGTGCACGTGCACCAAGGTATTAATGCTGTGCATGAGTTGGAACTGGAAAAACTTGTGCACGTGCACCCCGGTATTAATGCTGTGCATGAGGTTAAACAATGTACATAAGTGGGGTCGGAATTGGTCTTGTCTCCATTTTCACGTTAGCCTTTATGGTGTCTCAATTGGGCAATTTTCACTCCTACTGGGTCCTGCGCTCTAAAGAATGGGTACAAGCCACTATGTTTCTAAACAGTGAAAACTGCATGAACCCCCTCATGAGAAGCAGCCTCGGGGCTTTCAACCTGTGTGAAACCTCCGAACAGATCTGTTCCAGGTACCCACTGACGTCCGCCATCCACGACGTCGCACAAGATTTGAACGTGTGTGGGCACGGCAGGTGCACGGTGTTCTACATGGACATCACCGCCAACCTGCACAAGATTGTCATCGGCAGCTCCATACTGTCTGTCGTGGGTTTGTACGTGTTTAAAAAATGTTGCGACGACAACAAAATAGAACAACAAATACGGTACTACCAACTGCCCTCCCACATGAAAAGAAATTGACTATAAATAACCCCCAAAAGGACAAATAAATGGAACTTTCCCCGGATGAGAAAAAATATTTGATTTCTTTGATGACGGACGAAGATTTTGAAACAGATGATTCGGATAACCCCTTTGGCATGCTTCCTAAAATGCACCCCGATATAAAATTTGCAATATTGTTTTATCTGGTCATGCATCCTCCGACTTGGGACTCTTATTACAACATGCTAGACATGTATGAATTTCCGGTGCTTTTGCAGTATGCCGAGAACATACAAATAGTGCCAGATAATATACGAGATAATTTGGCACTGCATGCATTCAATTCTGACATTGATGAATTTTTCAAAAATATATCTTATTCGTTCTATGGTTCACTGGACGATATAAATGCATTTCCAGTGTTCGATGTAAATGAGGATGGAGGTTTTATTGGCATTATGTTGGCAGCTTATACAAATGTCTATAACATCAATTGCGCTTTTCCAGATTGGGCAGTTGAGCTGTTTGATACTTCTGTTTCTGTTCTGGATGAGGTACATCTAATTCCCATTTCGAAGTGTTATTTATTGTATGTTGAAAATTTTGGAAAGGGTAGTTTTGACAAAAACATTAGTCTTCTTACAAATAAACTTCACAACCTGGCGGGCAGAGGTCAAGTTGAAGGGGTTTTTTTTGAAGAAATGCGTATTGCGATAGGCGCGGTGAATGAGGAGGCGAAACAGGAGGCGGAATGGTATGTGGGGTATGCGGAGTTTTTGAGGAAGTGGATTCGCTTTTCCGAACAGGCGAAACAGGCGAAACAGGCGGAACAGGCGAAACAGGCGAAACAGGCGAAGAAAAAACGGAAACGGGATAAGAAACGGAAACAGAAACAGGCGCAGGGGGGTCTAAAGAAAAAGAAAGTCGAATTTAGAATATGATCAACAAGTACGAGATCGCGGAAAGCAGCATCATTGCGATCGTGACCCAGAACATTTTTCTCCCGTTCGGACGGGTTTAAATACTGTTAAAAAACAGGCTTCCAGGGGCTCTGTCGGGCTTTTCAGGGACACAAGGGCGTTCCAAGTGAATTTCCCACTTGGAAAATTGAAGCCAATCTTCATATGGCGAGGTACTTATACCAATGGTTTGTAGTTAAAAAATGGATTCCATCGATTCCTTTATCCATAGAAATAAAACTTTTATCAATGACTCCTTTTCTAGAATTACAAACGTTGAAGTGTTTCCGGGAGTCGATAATTTTTCACACCTGGTTTTTTCCATCCCCTACACCCACATGTTCAGCTCCCCGATGCAGTTCAAAGATTTCAAAAACACCGCCGAAGCCAACGCACTGCAACTGTGTTTCACGTTCTTTCTAGATTTTTGCTACTCGATCGGTGCATCGCAGTCCAAAAAGGACACCAGCTTTACCTTCAACGACATGGTCGTGGTTCTGGAAGCCTGCAAACACGAAAACAAAGACAGGTACGTCGGTGCCCGAGTGCACGTGTTTACCACCCGCTGCCCGTCCGAAATTAAAAAACTGCAGACCACCCTGCAGTACCATTTGGACCTCAACAACAAACACGCCAAGATCGGAGAGTACGAACTCCACAAATGCATCACCAGTGCCTACTCCTACGCCAACGCGGTGTGCAACGTGTACCTCAACAACAGTTACGGGTCCTCCACCGTGGACTCTCTCTTCCTCGAAACAGACACGCACGAACTCATGCCCTCCAACGTCTTCAGCCTGAACAACATGAGCATCCAGAACGCCAAGTACAACGACCCCACCGACTACATGCGGGACGGAAACCTTGTCTTTCCGGACGAAGACAACATCCTCCGAATATGCCCGGACAAATTAAAACCAGAAGTCTTCATGGACCGGTACCTGGTGGACTACCTCATTCATCGCGTCAACCCGCCGGAAGCGCACATGACGTACAACGGAATCCTGTGCGAACTGGAACTCAAGGCACACTCCATGCGAGTGGACCCTCCCGGACTCAACGTCGTCGACAACGCCTGCAGTTTCCCCCTGCAGGACAAGGACGAGATGTGCAAACTGTTGAAACATTTCAGCATCCTGGAAATAAGCCAACAGGACGCCAAGAACTCGTTCGGGTTTTTCAAGTTCAACAGCCTCATCGCGGACACCCAAAAGATACACAACACGTCGTACATGTCCATGGCGGTCGGGGACAAAATGATCTACCACCCCATGCTCAACTTTCAAAGCGACCTGTCGGACATCGACCTGATCAAAATCAGAGGAGACAAACTCAGGGGAGAAATGGACGAAGTCAAACGCAAACAGTTTCTACTCAGTGAATTCACACAGCGGTGCTGGGGAGACACCGACGCCAACATCTCCAAACCACTCAAAGCCGTCATTCATTGGTTCAACAAGGACTACGACGGCACGATCTTTAAATTTCCCCTGCACTACAACACCCTCTCGGTGTTTGCCAACAGAGCCATCCGGACCATCAAGGTCTACGACAAACTGTTCTTCGTGTCCACGGCGCAGCACGCTCTGTTTCTGCTCAACCACGCCAAGTACGACAACTGGAGGCACGTCATGGACCTGCACTTCAACATCTGCAGCACAGGGGATGGCGCCACCTCCAAAAGTTTTCTGTTCGAAATCATGATCGCCACCAGTGTGCCGGGCACCTGCCCAGAATTTACCTACGAAACCGCCAAAAGCAACGCCCACGACGAAAACAACAACCACCTTCGCAACGTCTTTCAAGAAGCACCACAAGGCATGTTCACCTCCAACAAACACACCGACCCGCAACAGGAAGCAGCCTTCAAGGAAAGGCTGACGTCGCAAAAAACCAGCCACCGGAGGCTGCACATCGACGAGCACACCGGCGTGCGCAAACAAGTCTCCTCCGTGTCGCAAGCCATCGGGTGCTACTTTGGGGCGTCCAACGACCCCAAGTCGCGCAGCACCCCCGCCATGATCACCAGGTTTCACTGGTTGGAGTCCGAAAAAGTGCACAGGGAGGGTCGCAACATTCACGACTGCCAACGAGCGGAGAACAGCATGGACGACCACGCCAAACGGGCAAGGGCGTACTGGACCCACTTTCACCAGTTTGAAGACATGCTCGTGGCACTGACCTTTCAATTCATTCGCGTCGATCTGCTGGACAGTCCGGAACTGGTCGTGGCGGACATCATCATCGACAACTTTACAGTCCTGCTCAAAAAATACAGCATCTCCTACGAAGGGCGCACCATCGAACGGACCAAAATACTCTGCACCATTCTCACCATTGTCAACGCGCTCCACGAACTGCTCTTCACACCGGGGGGCAAACACTACGGCAAAACGTTTCGACTGGAGTACCTCATGGACCTCAACGAACGCATGGTCTGCACGGAAGAAATCGCACTCTTCGCAATAGGACTCATGTTCAACAGCATCGAACAAGAGAACCACAAAAAAGTACTCAAAGCCATTTGGAAACTCCACAAGAGAACCAAAGAGTACAGAGCGGTGGACGAAGTCCAGGGGGAGTTCGACTACAACTACATCGCCATGGACAACATCAAACGTTTGAAACAACAAATCCACGGCACCATCCAAGAGCAGGAGGGGAAAATAGGAGAAAGCGCCATTGAAAGCACCCTGGACGAACTGTGCAAGAGCCAAACCATGTGCTCCACCTACGACATGGTGGCGGGCAAGTTTGGAGACGGGTTCCCGGAACAAACCGCGCAGAAAAAATACAGAAGAGAAAGAATCATCGTCAGCAACAAAACGTACATCCACATGGAGAACTTCAAAGCGTTTCGAGAAGGCACCTCGTCGGACATCTTTAAGGAGTGCCTCCGAGAATTCAGACACAAACACACCCCCACCCATCAAATCCTGCTCGGAAGACGCATCCGAAACAAACAGGGTGCCGTGGAACACCCACACCTCTTTGACAGCATCGTGATGCACCCGGCAAACCAATCACTCATGGTCTCCGGAGGCACGCAGTACACGGAGGACGACGACGACATCATTAACGTCGACAGCGTGGCGGACGCCGACGACGAGGTCCTGGAAGAAGACCTGGACTCCTACGGCAGGAAAAAGAGATCGATCAAACTAGGGTACCAAGTAGAGAAATTCGAACCGGAAACCACCATACAAGAGAGAGAGTACCCGGGGAATAACTTAAAAACACTCTTTAAAAAAAGAAAAAGAATTATTAAACATTAAAAATTGATGTATTTATAATACTTTATATACATAATAAGATGGACAAGAATTTTATTGGGTATAGTCAGAAGGACATTTATAATTTTTTGTCAAATGATTTTGCAGAGTGGCACCTCAATCTAGTCAATACTGACGAGTGTGAGATTAATAGTGAGACAAAGGATGATGAAAAAATTTTAAACAAAGATGTATTTGGATTTATCAGCGAGGCAATTAGTTTGTTTGTGATGGGTGTGAGAGCTGCAAATAGTGGTATGTGGTTCATGCCAAGATTGATATCACTCGTAAGTACGTGTAACATTACAAAGAATTTGAATAAATATTTTCTAAAGATTAAAGATAAAAGGGGCTTAACATATCAATTCATTTACACAAATAGATCATACGAAGGCAGAGAATGCACAGTGTATGAGGGGTGGAAAATTAATAAGGTGTCTTATTGTTTTGTATGTTTGGGTCAAAATAGTGTGGTGTATCACTTACAAGAAAAAGATCCGTTTCATCAAAAGCTATTGACTGCATGGAGTATCAGTATTATTCAACACGAAATGAATGAAGATAGATTCATACCTAGCACAAACCCATTCGAACAGGTCGAGGATTATAATACGTTTGATGCACACAAAATTCAACATGTCAAGGATTATAATATGTTTTATGAACACCAAACTGGATTGTATTTCTTCCGACAGAATGTCAGTAACAGTAATTATAAGAACTTGGACGAATTGGTAGCAGCTGCGCCGGTACCGCAATGGCACAGACCTGCATTAAAAAAATTAATAATTATTGAGTCTGGACTTGCAAATATTTTTATAACTATCAAGGCTCTTAGACAGACAAAGAAAATTGGTTTGATTTCTCATCATTTATTGCCCACATTTAAGGGATTATTGGGCATAAACATGTTTTCAGACGGTAAAAATAATATTATTGGTATTGAGCTCGATAATTTTCTTAAAAAACCATTTTTGCGCAAGGTAAATGTTCATCAAAAGTCCAGTAAATTAAGATTTTGAATATGGCGATATACTGCAAGCATATACTGCAAGCATATACTGCAAGCACAGGGTCCTCACAAAAAATGGGTCATGGTCGTACAAAGAAGAGGCTTAAAAATTACAAAAGATGCTCAAACTTAACACTCCAAACAGATATTTATATCCAGCCCCCACCCCCAAGGCACACCCAGAGGTCCCAGAGGTCCCAGAGGCACACCCAGAGGCACACCCAGAGGCACACCCACACCCCCAGGTTTTGTAAAAAAAAGGCAAGTCTTGCGGTGAGAAAAAAAAGAAAGGTACTTCGGTTTTGGAAAAGTATTTGCAAGATGGGACTCAAAAAATACCAATTCCTAACCGTTCGTTTAGCGGGGGAACAATACCGTTGCGAAGTGGCAGCGATTGAAGATTACAAGGTTTTTCTTCTCATAGAAGGGAGGTCGTACCAATCAATGGCAGATGTAGGTTACTACTCCCTAAAAAATATAAAAAACATGATTTAATTATGGCGATACTACTCTCCAGAAATATCACCAAAAAATGAACATCGCTCACTTCACCAAACACATCGCCTCCAGAAAAGCACAACCCATCGGCGTGGAACTCAAAGAATCCAAAATCGAACTTCCCAGCGAGTACGGAGACGCACAGTTCAAATTTCACAAAGCCAGAGCCACCGGGGTCTGCTCCCTGCAGGAGGGTACCGTCACCGCCGTCGACCTGGAAGGAGACAGGCAGTGGGTCAAAGTATCGTTTGAGAACGATTTCAAGGACGAAGGGTTTCTTACGTGGTTGAACCAAACGGCGGACACCCTCGTCAAAGAAGTGGACACCACAGTGGACACCAAAGTGGACACCACAAAGGTTTCGTTCAGAACCAGCCTGTTGGTCAGTCGTTTCAGAACAGACTACACCAAAAAGGAAAAGGTACCCATCCGGCTGTGGAAAATGAACAGAGAGGGTGTCTTGATGCCCTACGAAGGATGCCTGTCCGACGGCTGCATTGTGATCTGCTCGATCAACGAATTGAGAGCGTACTGCCCCAAAAACTCGACCACGCCCACCGTCGTCGCCGAACTGCACAGAGACATTGTAGTGGTGCGAAAAAGTAACAAACGCAGAAGAGTCATTCAATACTTTTCCGATTAAAAGCGCAATCCGGTCTTCTGCTCCGTGATTTCCGGGCGCTCCGTGTCAGATGTAGGATTAAAACCGCGTTCAAAATTGTTTTTTGCTACCCTGTTTGGATAGGGAACGTCAGCCGTCATACACATGGTGTAAGAGTTGAGCAGTTCCCGGAATGCGTTTACATTCAGGAATTCCATTGTATAATCGTCTCCCTCAAACTTCAGACATAATACCGTACATTCGTCAGGGAAGTCAACTCTGGTGTGTACCCACAAATATGTACCACCCTTCATGTACCATTGCTGTTGTATAAATGCCGATTCCTCCGGAAGTGTATATCTTGCATTGAACACATCCAGTGGGTCGAACTCCTTGCACAGTTCTGATTCGTCTGGTACGTACCAAACACCGGTGTGTGGTACGTACCAAACACCGGTGCAAACATTGCTATGGTCCAAGTCCAATTGGATTACCATCACCTTGTTTTTAGCATTGTTTTTCTCCACATAAACTGTGCCTTTGCCATCCATTTGTTTTCGATACAATGCTGTTAAATACCCCCAAAAAATATGGCGAGACAGTCAACCAGAAACACTACACCAAAAAATGGAAGAACCAATCGCAATCGATATTAGATGGCAGTGTGTAGCATTAATACTAGAAGAGTACTTTCAAACAATAAATAACTAAATTAATTTAACTGTAGTTGTATCTACTCTTTTAACTGAAGTTTATCCAGACTCTCTGATACATCTTCTGATACGTCTTCTGATACATCTTCTGATACGGACAGGTGGCTGCGCAAATCCTCCTCCTCGCACCCGATCTCCAAGGACATAATCACGTCACCCCGCCTGCGTACACTGTACCCGTACTTCTTCATCAACTCCACCGTGTGGCAGTCCACCACCAAAATGCCGTCGGGACCGTCCACTCGTTGCCAACTCTTTTCGGGCAAGTAGGAGGGGTGAGGCACCACGACACTCACGCAATGCATGTTGCCGGGCTCGACGCGGATAGAACAACACAAATTAGGTATTATCATTTCTTTAATCTAAGAGCTAGGGTTATATCCTCCCTGTGCAATGTATCTCTCCCACAGTACACCGCCACGGTGTTGGCATTTTGAAACATCTCTACCAAATACGACTCCGTCGCGACCTGCAGCGCGTCCACCGCCTCCTGTTGGTAACGAATGTCGACGGACTCCGTAAATTCGTTCACCACACGGCGAAACGGTGCGGAGGGAATGATGGCATCCACCCTCTTTTGCTGCATTGTGATTTCTCGCCGCGAGTTGTCCCTCTTCCTGTATTTCCTGGGTTTACTGGGTTTACTGTGTTCGGTCACGGTCTGCATTTTACTGTTTATGGTCTACTTATATAGTGGCGGTTTATCATATGTGAGTGCACACCCCAACTTGGTGCGCGCGTTCTCCTGGACAATGACCCGAGTACTCATTGTGTCCACAAACTCCTTGACCTTTTTACCGGTGTCGTCAGGGTTCCAGTTGTTAAACCCGTGCACTGCCTCGTGCGTCTCGCGCACGAACTTGCACGGGGCGGCAAACGAAAAGGGTTCGCCCTCCTCGTCCGGCACGATGAAATCACGCATTTCAGGGTGAATGCCGATGAAATCGTCGTCCGTGGGCAGTGCCATGCCGATCGGAACGTTTGCGAGTCTGTCCTCTTCGTCGAGCTTCACAAAACTACCCTCGTCCAAGGGACGGAACCCCAACACCTGCAGAGCTTTGACCACCCCGATGGTCTTGGTCTCCACGTGCTCCTGGACCGACTCTCTCGGGATGGCGTGCCATTC
>Ga0209533_1001290_pt1 | contig 23395 bp, 23 predicted proteins | sample COG_04_FD_184748 | JGI IMG/M metagenome (GOLD analysis project Ga0209533, IMG submission 184748) | Pelagic Microbial community sample from North Sea - COGITO 998_met_04 (SPAdes) (version 2) | ecosystem: Environmental > Aquatic > Marine > Neritic zone/Coastal water | place: Helgoland, sampling...
AAAACCTTGTACACGAGCAGCAGCTATTCTACTCCCCAAATATGGGTCTTCACCAGCACCTTCCATAACCCTTCCCCAACGGGCATCACGAGTAACATCTACCATAGGAGCAAAGGTCCAGTTGATCCCTGCGGCTGCAGCTTCTTTGGCTCCAACTGCTGCAGAATGTTTAATGGCCTCTAAATCCCAACTAGCAGATTCTGCTAGAGGGATAGGGCTTATGGTTTTATATCCGTGAATCAAATCAAATCCGATAATTAAAGGAATTCCTAGCCTTGATTTTTCAACCGCAACTTTTTGCACTTCACGGACTTCTTTTACGCCTCTTACGTTCAGCATTGAACCAACATAGCCCTGTGCTAGGTGATTATACTTTGCTTTCGCATCACCACCTTTTGGCACTGGACCCGTTACGCTCCAAAAGCCGTTGTATTGATTCATTTGACCAATCTTTTCTTTCAAGGTCATTTTTGCCAAAAGTGTTTCAACTTTAGCTTCGATCTCTTGATTTGCTGCTTGTTGAGCATTACCTAAAAGGCTAATACTTAGTAAAAGGTATAAACAATGATTTTTTAACATTTTAAAATCTTTAAGGAATAATTAATTCTGTCGAACTGACATATTGAGTGTTCTATCATATTCAGCATCAAATATAATTTATTTATTGAAAATTATTTAATAGAACCATAAGATTTCTTATGCAAAAGTTTAGTTTTAAACTCGTTTAAATCATCGAATAAATTCACGTATTACGTCACGAGCAGTCATGAGTTTTATTTTGTGGACTGAATCCTTCACATCATTTGTTTCAATTTTTTGAACTAATTCTTCTAATAGTTCAGCAGCTGTAATTTCTGTATTCATTGTTTTTTTTAAAAATTCATTGGAACCTCAATCAAGAAAATTCTTGAATTGGGTTGTGCGATTATATTGATATTTTCTGTTTCCCAAACCCCTAAAGCATCCCTTTTTTTTAGATCATGCGAGCCAAGGGAGGCATTGCCTTCGAGAATGAAAATATAAACACCATTTTTTTTATCTTTTAGTGCATAGTTTTGTTCTTTAAATTCTGTAAAATCTCCTAAATGCATCCAAGCGTTTTGATGAATCCAAACGCCAGCATCTTCTGGATTTGGAGATAAAATTTGGTAGAATTCATTTTCCTTTTTTAAGTCGCGAATTGACTTTTGGTCATAACGTGGGGTAACGTCCTGCTTGTTTGGAAAAATCCATAATTGCAGCAGGTTTATAGGCCGATCTGTATTTTTGTTATGCTCACTATGTTCAATTCCAGTTCCGGCGCTTAAAACCTGTATATCACCCTGCTGAATCACTTCAGAATGACCCATACTATCCTGGTGCTCCAAATCTCCTTTGAGCGGAAGTGTGATGATTTCCATATTGTTGTGCGGATGGGTTCCAAATCCCCTGCCAGCAGTAATATCATCATCGTTTAAGACGCGTAAAGCTCCAAAATTCATTCGCGAAGGATCATAGAAATTTGCAAAGCTAAAGGAGTGATTTGCATTGAGCCAGCCATGATTTTGATTGCCTCGAGTCTCAGCGGCGTGAAAAACTGTTTTCATATGTATTGCTTAGAATAGTTAACATTTGTAGGTACAAATATAATACATTTTCTTTAGAATATTTTAGAGCTTGAGTAACTTTAGCCTAAGGGTTTTTTCTGATTGTCAATCATTTTTTGAAGTTGCTCGTTTTTTTTATCCACAACATCCTTCAATTTTTTAATGTATGCTTCATCATCTTTTTGACGCTTAATCTTCTTGTTCATCTCCACTGTCATTGATTTGTAGTCTCGATAACTCTTGACTAATAATCCGATAATAATCACAGATGCTGCAAGCACAACCAACCATTCTTCACTTTCACTGAAATACATAGATTTTTTGTTAAAGTTGCTTTATTTTTTTCTCAATAGAAATAGTGACAAACTACTGAGTACTATCCCAAGAACCAAGTAGGGGATGTCTACAAAACTTAGCATATAGTGTAAGTAACCAACCTCTGCAAAACAAACGATCCCTAGGATTAGAGGTAGAATTTTTAAAAATTTCAAAATCATTATATTATTTAATTTGAAGTATTCTGCCAAGATACGTAAAACCGAATTGAATAAATTCGTTTACTTTTAAAGAAAAAATGATGCTAGCTACCTATTTTTTATTCCTTTCTTTTTTCATTCAAACCCAAAATTACGAAGGTAATTGGGTTACAATTGACGATGAAACTGGAGTCGAAAAATCAATAATCAAATTGTATATAGAAAACGATACGCTCTATGGCCGCATCGAAACACTTTTACTTGAGCAAGACCAAGGTCAACTTTGCACCAATTGTTCAGGTTCTGAATTAAATCAATCTATAGAAGGCCTTGTAATCCTTAAGGGTTTAACCTGGGACGGTAATCAATGGACGGGAGGAACAATTTTAGACCCTGCAAATGGTAAAGAGTACCAATGTACTCTTACGTTGGATGGAACTTCTCAATTAAATGTCCGTGGCTTCATTGGCTTTTCTTTTATTGGTAGAACCCAGCGTTGGAAACGTTCGGACTAATGCCTATAACATTTCGATAGCACTCATTCCTAGCATAAATTCATCTGTATATCGATCTCGGTTTTGATCTTTCCCAATATAGCTCATAAAGGTTTTTTCATCGGAGTGCCCAGTCATGTTCATCAGTATATGTGTTGGAATTTTTCCAAAAAAATTAGTTGCAAACGAGCGTCTCAAATTATGAGACAAGCGTTCTTGCTTAAACACTAATATTTAGTAGGTGTTATAGATGCTGTATCTTTGTAATTATGAAATGGTATTTGTGTGTTTTTAGTCTGCTGGTTTCGTTCAGTTTTTTGAGTGCCCAAAGAAAACTAGAACGTAAGCTCAATCGTTCTATAGCTATGGAAACAGCTTTTAAAGGGGCTCAAGTTTCCATTAGTGTTTTTGATTTGCAAGAAAAAAAAGAGGTTGTTTCCATACAATCTGATAAAAATATGCTCCCAGCTTCTACAATTAAATTAGTTACTTTTTTAGGAGCTCTTCAAACTTTTGGTTTTACACTACCATTGTTCCATTATAAAAAACAAGGTAGCCGTTTTTATTTATGGTCTTCAAGCTACCCGCTTGTGGGGCATCCAAACCATGCAAACGAAGAAGCCTTTACTTTTTTAAAGAAACAAAAAGACTCGTTGTTTTATATTCCAAGACCTATGACTTCCCCAGTCTTAGGTTCTGGTTGGGCATGGGATGATAAGTCTTTTGCTTTTTCAGCAAAAAAATCGAGTTTCCCCTTTCATGGGAATCTAGTTCAAATTATTTCTAGTCCAGAAACGGACAATCTTCGGTTTAGTCCGCCACGCTTTGAGCAAACGATTTCCTATGCTAAGAAACAAGCGTATTATGAATTCTTGGCTAATGATCAGATTCGTCGATTGAGTCGTATAAAAGCGGATACGCTTTACCTTCCTTTTACGCCTTCAGATTCGCTATTCGTTCAATTGGTGCAAGATGCAATTGCGACTCCTATATATATAGAATCCAAACAGGAAATTCCTTTAGAGGGAAACAAAACGCTTACAACAACAAAAACAACACTATACAAAACATTGCTGCACGATAGTGACAATCTCGTTGCCGAGTCACTTGTACTGATGCTAAGCGGAACGGCTCAATGGGAATTGAATACCCAGAAAGGCTTGGAGATGTTGTATCAACAAAACAAAACTCTAAAATCACAATTCCAGCAGGTAGACGGTTCAGGGTTATCGCGATACAGCCTTGCAAGTCCCAGGGGTTTGCTAGAAACTCTAGACAAAATCTATGAAACGATTGGAACAAGTAAAATCAAGACTTTACTTCCTCAAACTAATTCTGAAGGGACACTGATTCGTTTTGCTCCCCAACAAAACTTAGATTTTGTGTATGCCAAATCGGGAAGTCTCAGAAATAATCATGCTTTGGCGGGTTATATTTTCTCTAAAGCCAACAAACCATATGCCTTTGTAATTTCGGTTAATAACTACACGGGAGACAAAGAAGCAATACAAGCGGCTATAGGAGCACAGCTATCTTTTTTGCATAAGAAGCTTCGATAAGCAGCTAGGTAATGAACATCCGTTGTTGATAACTCCGAATTGCATAATGATCATAGATTCATATTTTAGTTTAAATTTGTATTATATCGTTAAGAGCTATTCATAATCAGCTTTAAAATCTTTTTAACCTCCGCCTAAAAGTGGAGGTTTTTCATTGTGTTGAACTAAGCGGATATCCTTTCATTTTCATTCCAATCCTATTATTCATAGGATTTAACCTAAATAAATTATTATTTTTTTTTTAAAAACTATTTGAAAGTTCAATTATATATTTATATTTGCAAACAAATGTTAATCTAAAAAATAAAAGCATTATTAATTTTAATTTAAATTTTATCAAAATGAAAAAAGGTTTATTAAGTCTTTTGGCGGTAGCTCTAACGATTGTTAGCTGTCAAAATTATGACGATCAGTTTGCAGAGCTTACTGGTCTTGTCAACACATTATCTACTGAAGTTGCAGGATTGTCTCAGGTTCAGAGTGATCTAGGTTCAGTAAAATCAACAGTTGATGGTTTAGTTGCATCGATCTCTTCTATTCCAACAACAGATAACACAGCTGCTTTAACTGACTTGTTAGCAAAATTAGTTGATGCTCAAGCAGATATTACCACGATTGAAGGTATTTTAGCAGGTGGAGTTGCTTCTGCTGCTGATTTAGCAGCTATCGACACTCTAATTGACGATGTTCAAGCAAGTGTTAACCAACTTCTTACTAAGAACGCTGCAATTACAGTTAATATCTTAATTAATAGTACGGATACACTTGCTGCTGCTGCAGAGTACATTGAGATTGGTGATACATCTCCAGCTGGATATTTACTTAACGGTAACTTAGTAGTAGATCATACTGATTTAACAGCTGCTGAAATTACCGAAGCTAACGTTTTAACTGCAAAGATCATTTCTGTATCTGGATTAGTTACAGTTGATGGAGCGGTAGATTTAGGCGGTTTGTCTTACATAGGCGGTATTTATTCAATTGAAGGAGCTGTTGCTCCTCTTGATGATTCTATAACTTCATTAGGTGGTGCTGTTAATATTGACGGTGAGCAAGGATTGATTAGTCTTCCAAATGTTACATCTATTGCAGGAGACTTAACGGTTACCTCATTAGTTGCCAGTGTTACTTCAATTGATTTAACTTCTGTAACATCAATTGGTGCAGGTAAAACCTTTCAAGCTGGAAATTCTACTCCCTTTACAAAAGTAGTAACAGCTGACTTTGGGGCATACACAATGGTAACTATAAACAACCCATTAGCAAGCTCAATTACTCTAGGTCAAAAAGCTACTAGTGCAGCTCTTACTATTACAGCTCCTATAGCTTCAGCTATTGACGTTAATGCCATGACAGGTAATGCACACACAATCACAATTGCTTCTGCTGCATCTACAGCTGTTGTACATTTTGACGCAATGACAACTTCTTCTGCTATAATTTCAAACACTGGAACAGTGTCTGAATTTCACTTAGGAGCTTTAACAGAGACTGATAACGCATTAACACTAAATGCAAATACAGTTAACCTTAGTGGATTGAAAAAAGTATTAGCTGGTGGTGCCATTACTTTAAAAGATAATGTAGCTGTATTAACAACTGACGTTTTTGTTAGTGCTGTAGAGCCAATTACATTTCCTAATACTGGTCCAGCTCACGTTAATTTCCCTAAACTTGTTTTATCAGGTGCTGGACAAGTTTTATCAAGTAATGCATCTACTACGCAAATAACCGTTGCTGGTACTGGAGATGCTACTTTAGCTAGTATCGGAGTTAATACTGCTAGCCCTACACTTGTAACAGTTAATTTAACTGCTCAAGATGCAAATTTGGTTCTTACAGCAACATCAGAAGATTTAAAAACTCTTAACGTTACTGGAAAAATTTCAGCTGCTTCAGTTATTAATGTTTCCATTGATGCTACTCCTGCTTTACTTAAAACAATTTCTGTTGCTGATGTAGGTGTTTTAACATTAAATACAAGTGCTGTTGTTACAGCTACTACTTCTGGAGCCATTAACGATGTAGTATTAACTTCTGGTGGTGCAGTTTTAAAATCTGTAACTATTGGACACGGTCCTCATGCCTATACAAACTTCCCAGCACAAAAATTTAGTGCTACTGCTAATACTGCGCTGAAAGCTGTTGACTTATCAACTGTTGTTCTTTTAGATGAAGCTACAATCACGGGTAACACTGCTTTAACAGTAATTACTGCTCCTGCTGTAACTGGAACGTTATTGGCTAATGCTCTTGTTAATATAACAATCACCGGGAATTCCCTTACTGGAACTGGTACTGTTGAAGTTCCTGGTACTTTCTATGCTGCCGTTGAACAAGCTTCTCTTACTACATGGAAAGCATACATTCTTCATGTTCAAACAACTCTTGGGGCTACTGATGCTCAAATTGATGCTGCTGGTGTTGCTACTGTTGCTAATCCTATGGCTATCTCTCTTGATTATGACAAAGAAGGTGATACTACAACTGGTGGTAATTTCGCATCTGATTACACTGGAGCTGGAACAATTGATACGGCTGTAGAATTGGACTATATTGATAAAGTACAACCTGAATAAAGGTATAGACACTAGTTTTTACTAATATTTTAAAACCCTCACTTTTGTGAGGGTTTTTTTTTGGATTATTACGAACGTATGTATCAGCTACTTCATCTTAGATTTATTTTAATTGAAAGATTCATGCATTTAGAACTTAACTTTTTTATTTTTGTATTAAGCTAATTTTTATAATTATGAGTACAACCCAATTTCGAGCCACACAAGCACCTAATTACACCATTCTAATACTTTATATTATTACAGGTTCTCTTGGGAATCTAGGTGCAATTGATATACTTGCTCCACAATGGATTTACCTTGGTGCTGTCAATATACTAGCCTGCCTTTATTTTCTTTTTTCTGACACTGCTTCAGCACAAGCGGGTCTTAGCAAACTCTTAAAATCTACTTTTATATATGTATACTTGTTTTATTTTATATGGTCAGGGTTGTCTTATTTTTATGCCATAAACCCAACAGAAACTCTTCTTAACCTCCCGAGACTAGGAAATACATTCTTTGCAATATTCTTTTGTTTTTTATTACTCAATGCCCTGGATAACAAAATTGTTTTCATCAGCAGAGTCTTCATTGGATTTTTGGCTTTTGAATTACTTTCTCTATACAATGATTTATTTACACAATTAGAAAACAACACTTTTATCTCGATCAATCTTAAAGGTGTTGCAGGTAATAAGAATATAACAGCTGCTTCAATAGCATTCAAAGTTCCTTTCGTCTTTTACTCTATTGTTACTATTCGAAAACGTTTTTTTAAGTTTATTCTTAGTTTTCTTTTATTTACCGCTGTTTTTGCTATTTCCATTCTATATGCTCGATCTGCTATCTTAAGCAGTTTTATTGTGTTTCTCATTTTCCTTGTCTATTCTGTTTATACACTTTTAACGAACCCTACCCAACTAAAACACAACCTGAGTAATTTATCACTAACCATTGTCCCTTATGTATTAGCGGTATTATTGAATAGTACTTTCACTAATTCTCAGAATCAAGGTGATATTGGAAGCCAACTCGGTGATATTGAGTTCACCGAAAAATCATCTAACGGTCGTTTCCAGTATTGGTCCGATGCATTTGAGCATATTCAAGATCATCCTATTATCGGTGCTGGTTTGGGTAACTGGAAGATTGCATCAATTTCCTACGGCAAAGAACATGTAAAAGGGTATACAGTTCCCTACCATGCCCACAATGATTTTATCCACATCTTTGCGGAGGTTGGTGTTTTAGGAGGTGTCGCTTATTTAACTCTCTTTGGTCTACTAACTTTTTTCCTTTTTCGACTCTTATACGTTCAGCGAAAAGAAGATGGTAATACAGACTTTTCACTTTTCTTATTGGTGTTGCCTTTTATTATCTATGGTATTGATGCCGGTCTAAATTTTCCAATAGCACGACCATTAATGCAATCCTCTTTAGCTTTGTACATGGGTCTTTTATTGTCCATCTACTTGAATCGTTTTACTTCTAAAGGAACAAAACCAATTGCACCTTTATATACTAAAATCATTCTCGGACTATCTTTAATTTTGCTTATACCAGGTATTATTATTCACATATTATCGTATCAATCTCTTACTCAGCAAGGTCGTTTATTATATGAGTTCAATAACGGGACTTTTAATCTAACCCTGGCTGAACTTGATCAAATTGAAGATGACTTTCCAAACCTAACCGAAACAGCAATGCCCATTAAGGCAATGAAAGCTCGTTATTTTTATTTAAATAATCAGAAAGAGAAAGCACATCAATACGCCCTTTTAGGATCAAAAGATAATCCACAAATTTTCTTTGGAGAGAATCTTAAGGCTCAATTTTTTACATCTGAACAACAAATTGATAGTGCTTATTATTATTCTAAACTAGCTTTTGAAAACTTGCCCAATAATATGCCGCATTACAATTTGTATATGAATTCTTTGGTGGCCAGAAAGGATGTGGCAGAGATGAATAAGTCTTTTGAAACGGTCCGTGCTCTCGGAGGAGATACTCCGATAATTTGGACGATCTACTTACGTTCCTTAGCCAATGTAACTGGTTTAGGTGATACGATGACGATGAGCAAAGCCGCAGAAGCCTTTAAATTATTTCCCCAAGACGATACAGTTTTTAAGCTTTATCGGATATTGACCTACGGGCAACAACGAGTAGTTCAGGCAGAGGAAATCTATAAACAAGGAATTGAATTATATAACGCCAAAGATTTTAACGCCGCTTTTGGTTTGTTTAAACAAGCGTTTGATCTTGACCCTTTGGAATATACCTATGCCTTAAATTCTGGATTAGCACTTTATGAGAATCAACAATTCCAAGAAGCGGTTAGCTATCTTAACCGGATTCAAAGCTCTCAAAAAGTTAATTTAAAAGAAAAAGCACTCCGCTATAAAGCCCTTGCTTTATACAAAGCAGGCTCTTTTCCAGAAGCCTGTGCTGCCTTCTCTAAACTTGTTAACACCTATCCCAAACGTATGTATCAACAGGAGTTTAATAAATATTGCACAAATTAAGTTGCTTTTTGATTAAAAATCAAGTACATTTGTTACTTAGATTAATACATTTATAGTGCTTAATAAACTGATTACATCCAAAACCCGCCTTCGCCTATTGATTAAATTTTTTATCAATCAGGCGAATAGTGGGTATTTGAATGGTTTAGCGACCGAGTTTAACGAATCAACAAATTCAATCCGCAAAGAGTTAAATCATCTCTCCGAAGCAGGTTACCTAGAAAAATATAAAGACAATAACAAAGTCGGCTATAAGGCTAATACAGCACACCCTTTGTTTGATGTTCTTCAAAAAGTAGTATATAAGCATCTTGGACTGGAAGAGATTGTAGATCGCGTCTTAGAGCGTATGGGGCCAGTTCAAAAGATATTGTTAGTAGGGGATTATGCTCGAGGGCTTGATTCGGGAGCTATCGATGTGGTACTGGTCGGAAATCAGTTAAACACAGAATACATAGATGCTTTAGAAGAAAAAGTAGAGGGCTTGATTGATCGTAAGGTTAATTTTTCTTTAGCTACAAAACCTAATCCAAATCAACTAAGCATCATACTTTATGAAAATAGCTGATATAATTTTTATGGATAAGAGGCTTATTTTAGAATTGACCGTGCCTTTTATGTTATCTGAGCAAACGCATGCGGTAGCTTTTTCTGGCCAACCAAATAAGTTTGTACGGAAGAATCGAAAGAATATTATTGTGAAAAGATTAAATCTCTTAAGGTTTTTGATGGGCAACTTATTTCAATCAAATAAAAATTAAAACGGTGTTTATTATATTTTAAAATGAATAATTATAAAAAATTAAGAAAATTAATTCCGTCTTCGCAACATAAGAAGTTGGCGCTGCTAGTTTTTTTGCTTTTTGTTGGAATGGCTTTTGAAGTACTTGGAATAGGTGTTTTATTACCTATTCTTACCGCAATTCTTAATCCCGAGATCTTATTAACGAATGATATATCTACATCAATCCTTGATTTTTTTAAAATCACAGATAAAGAGCAGATCATTAAAATAGCTTTAGCGTCTTTATTGATTATTTATTTTTTTAAGTCAGCATTTCTAATTTTTTTAAGTCATTTTCAAAATAGGTTCATATCCAATCTATCGGCTTTTTTATCCAATAAACTTTTTACCAACTATCTGAATCAAGGATATAAATTTCATGTTGATAGAAACTCATCAGATTTAATCAAGAATTTCCAGGTTGAGATTACTTATTTTTCTAATTTCTTAGTTTCAACAATTAGTTTACTTACAGAAGCTACATTAGCTTTTTCAGTGATTATAACGTTGTTCTTTATAGAACCCTTTGGAACCCTTGTCGTAATGCTATTTTTTGGGTTATCTTCTTTGTTGTTTTATCAATTCACAAAAAAAAGGACAACTCAATGGGGTAAAATAAGAGAAGAAATTGATCGTAAAATTTCCAAAACAGTATTGGAAACTTTAACAGGAATTAAAGAAGTAATTCTACTAGGTAAACAATATTTTTTTCAAGAAAAACTTGAACAAAACAATAGTATCAAAGCCTCTATGAGTACTAAGGCGCTTACTTTAAGACAAATACCTCGATATTATTTAGAATTACTCTCCGTTTTTTCGTTGATCTTTTTTATTTTCATCATGTTAGCTCAAAATAAAAATATAGATAATGTTATTGTAACACTGGGTGTTTTTGTTGCAGCTACCTTTAGAATTCTTCCTTCAATTAATAGAATTTTAGGATCACTTCAGAATATAAAATTTTATAAATCATCCATTGATTTGTTATATAAAGAATTTGATGTTGTCAAATATGAAAATAAATTATCCGGACATAATAGTAAACGAACAAAACTCAATAAATATATTAAAGTTAATGATGTTTCTTTCTCTTATGAAGGGATAGATAAAATCATTTTGGATCAAGTTTCATTTAAATTAGAGGCTGGATCTACAACAGGAATTATTGGTGTGTCAGGATCTGGGAAAAGTACACTAATTAATATTATTGTTGGCTTATTTCATCCAACAAGTGGTGAAATTCTGATTGATGAAGAATTCAACATACATAGTGATATATGCTCTTGGCAAGAAGCAATAGGTTATGTTTCACAAGATGTTTTTCTATCTGATGAGAGTATTATTATGAATGTTGCTTTTGGAACAAATCAAGAGAAAATAGATGTTGAACTAATCGATAAAGTATTAAAACAAGCTCAGTTAACAGAACTTATAGAATCTCTGCCCCAAGGGTATCACACTAAAGTTGGAGAAAGAGGAGTTCAGCTTTCTGGGGGTCAAAGACAAAGAATCGGTATTGCTAGAGCATTATACAGACAGCCAGATGTTCTTATACTGGATGAAGCTACGAGTGCTTTAGATATAAAAACAGAGCAAGACATTATGACTTCAATTGACAGTTTAAAAGGTCAATTGACCATAATAATAGTCACCCATAGGTTAATAACCCTAAAGAATTGTGACGATATTTATTCACTCAAAGAAGGAAAGTTAAATAAAGAAAAGAATTTAATTATAAGCGAATATGTTAAACCATAAATCAATTTTAATAACGGGTGGGACGGGCTCTCTTGGTAAAGCCCTAGTAGAAAGAATAATTAACGATTATCCTAAAATAAAAAGATTAGTCATTTTTTCAAGAGACGAACAAAAGCAGTTTCAAATGGAAAAAGATTTTCCTTTAACTAAATATCCTTTTTTGCGCTATTTTATAGGTGACATTAGAGATCAAAATAGAATAAAAACAGCTCTAAATGGAATAGACTATGTCATTCATGCTGCCGCTATGAAACACGTACATATTGCGGAATATAATCCAATGGAGTGCGTTAAGACCAATATCTTAGGAGCAGAGAATTTAATTAACGCCAGCTTAGAAACAAATGTTAAAAAGGTAATTGCATTATCTACGGATAAAGCTGCAGCACCTATTAACCTTTATGGTGCAACCAAACTTACATCAGATAAGCTTTTTGTTGCTGCTAATAATATTCGTGGGAGAAATGACATTGACTTTTCTGTAGTTCGTTATGGGAATGTAATGGGATCTAATGGCTCGGTAATACCTTTTTTTATAAAGAAAAAAACAGATGGTGTACTACCAATTACAGACCCTAGAATGACTCGTTTTAATATATCCCTATCTGAGGGAGTTGACATGGTTTTACATGCCTTGGAACACGCTTGGGGAGGTGAGATATTTGTTCCAAAAATCCCTTCGTACAAAATAGCCGATGTTGCTAGAGCAATTGGTCCAGAATGTAAACATAATATAATTGGAGTTCGACCTGGTGAAAAGATACATGAGGAAATGATAACAGAATCTGATTCTTTCTCGACTTATGATCTAGGGAGGTATTATGTAATATTACCACAGTTACCTGTGTTTAATTTGAATGAATTCATCTCGCACTTCGATGCTCAAAAAGTCAAAGAAAACTTTTCTTACGATTCAGGAACGAATGAAGATATGCTGACAATTACTGAAATTAGAACATTAATTAAAGCAAATGTTGACCCTAATTTTGATATCAGCTAATGAAAACAATACCCTACGGCAAACAATTTATTTCAGAACTTGATATTCAAGCAGTAAGCTCCGTTTTACAAGATGATTTCTTGACTCAAGGGCCAAAGGTTAAGGAGTTTGAAGATAAATTTGCATCTTATATTGGATCTCAATATGCAGTTGCTGTGTCTAATGGAACAGCGGCTTTACATCTTTCTGCTTTAGCATTGGGCGTTCAAGAGGGGAGCAGAGTCATCACATCACCGATAACATTTACCTCTTCTGCAAACTGTATTCGTTTTTGTGGTGGTACAATTGAATTCTGTGATATAGATCCCAGTACAAACTGTCTTGATATTAACGCAGTTAGAACTAAACTTGAATCTGCTCCAAAAGGGACTTATCAAGGGATAATTCCGGTAGATTTTGCAGGATATGCTGTCGACATGGAGGCTTTTCGAGAATTAGCTGACGAATATGGTCTTTGGATTCTCGAGGACTCCTGCCACGCGCCTGGAGGCTTTTTTAATTCGAAAAATGGGGATCAACAAAACTGTGGTAATGGTAAGTTTGCAGATGCAGCTATATTTTCATTTCATCCAGTAAAGCACATTGCTTGTGGAGAAGGAGGAATGGTTACGACTAATGACCTTAAAATCTATAAGAAATTACTGTTGTTGCGTTCTCATGGAATCACAAAGGATCCAAATGAATTAACCAAAAATGATGGAGGTTGGTATTATGAAATGCAAAGTTTAGGGTATAATTACAGAATGCCCGACTTACTTTGTGCTCTAGGAATATCTCAGTTAGATCGCGCAGAGGAAGGGTTGATAATTAGAAGAGAAATAGCCAAAAAATATATAGAAGCATTTTCAGGCCTTCCCGTTACAATTCCCAAAAGTAGTCTTCATCAGGGCCATGCTTTTCATTTGTTTGTGATCCAAGTGGACGAACGTAAAGCCCTTTATGACTATCTAAAAGGAAGTGGTATTAGTGCTCAGATTCATTATATCCCAGTTCATAAACAACCCTATTATGTTGGGCTATATGGAGAGCAAGTTTTTAAACATGCAGAAGAATATTATAAGCGTTGTATAAGTATCCCAATGTATCCATCACTTTCAAGTAACGACCAAGATTACGTAATCGAAACTATCGTCCAATTTTACAAGCAAAATCATGTCTAAAATCATTCTTGGAACGGTACAGTTTGGCTTAAACTATGGGATCAATAATACTCGTGGGAAAACACCCATTCAAGAAGTTTATCCTATTTTAGATTTTGCTTATTCCAAAGGTGTTATGACTTTAGACACTGCTTCTGGTTATGGAGATTCAGAAGAAATTATTGGAGATTATTTAGCTTCTAATCCTGATAAAAAATTTGAGATCATAACTAAAGTGAATTCTTCAAAGATTTCACTGGAAAAACAACTTCATGAAAGCCTCCAAAAATTGAAAGTTGATAAAGTAGAAGTATTGATGCTGCATTCCTTTGAGTTATATGAAAAATTCAAATCTCAACTCCCATTATTTTGTCAAAAAAATAAAGGAAAATTCTTTAATGAACTAGGAGTCTCTGTTTATACAAATGAAGAAGTCGGTGTGATTAGTTCAGACCCCGTCATTGACAGAATACAAACCCCTTTTAATCTTTTTGATAATGAGCTCAAGAGAGGAGAGAGATATGCAGATATTAAATCCAAAGGAAAAATAATTGATACACGATCTGTTTTTTTGCAGGGACTTTTTTTTAAAAAAACAGATGAACTACCTACTAATCTGTATCCCCTTATAAAACCACTTGAAAAATTAAAAAAAATAGCAGAGTCAAAATCATTAACAATGGAAGAATTAGCAATTGGTTATGCGTTCTCTATGGATTTTATTGATAACGTTTTGATTGGTGTTGATTCATTAGATCAATTAAAAGACAACCTCAATATTCTATCGAATTCGATATCAATGCAAACCGTAGACGAGATAAACATGATTTCTATTCAAAATGACAACCTTTTAAACCCCTCACTTTGGTAAATGTAATTATAATAACACAAGCACGAATTGGAAGCACACGCTTACCTTCAAAGATTTTAAAAAAAATTGAAGGGAAATCGTTACTTCAAATTCATTTAGAGCGCCTTAAAAAATCTCGTTATGGTGATAATCTCATTGTGGCTACAACATACGAAGATGGAGTGGAGCAAATTATAAAGATTGCCAACTCAGTTCAGGTAGATTATTATCAAGGAGATACCGATGATGTTTTGGGACGATTCTATAATGCGGCAAAAGACCGAAATCCAGATTATATTGTTCGTGTAACTTCAGATTGTCCATTACTTGATCCTGTCTTGATGGACGAAATAATTCAATTAGCAGTTGATAATAACCTAGACTATACCACCAATACGCTGATAGAGGCCTTTCCAGACGGGCAAGATGTAGAAGTGATAAAATGGTCAGCTCTAAAGAAATCACGGATCGAAACCACATTGAATTCCGACAGAGAACATGTTACTCCCTATGTCCGAAAAAACTCATCTTTCTTCGGAAAGGTTCTATTTACCTCAAAGAACTTCGAATCATCAGTAAACTACAATAGCGTTAGAATGACTGTAGATGAATCAAAAGATTTTGATGCTGTAAAGACTTTGATAACTAACTTAGGTATTGACAAAAGCTGGAAAGTCTACACAGATTTCATACTAAACAATCTAGGATTATTTTATAATCAAAAGATTAAGAGAAATGAAGGTTCTTTAATTTCGAACAATAAAATCAAATAAAATGGGTAAAGGACAAGATTTATATAAACGTGCTAAAAAGATTATTCCAGGAGGAACTATGCTTCTTTCAAAACGCCCTGAAATGCATTTGCCTGAAAATTGGCCCGCCTATTATTCTAAAGCAAAAGGCTGTGAAGTTTGGGATCTTGATGGTAAAAAATATATTGATGTAAGTATTATGGGCATAGGAACTAATACATTGGGATATGGTCATGAAGAAGTAGATAATGCAGTTTTAAATACAGTTAAACTTGGTAATATGAGCACTTTGAACTGTCCAGAAGAAGTGCTTTTAGCTGAAAAGTTAATCGAAATTAATCCATGGGCAGAAATGGTTCGGTTTGCCCGGACTGGTGGTGAAGCGAATGCCGTAGCCATCCGAATTGCTAGAGCTGCATCAGGGAAAGACAATGTGGCTATATGCGGATATCACGGTTGGCACGATTGGTACCTATCGGTTAACCATAACGAACAGGATGATCTTTCTTCTCATTTATTACCTGGTTTAAGTCCTAGCGGTGTCCCTAAAAATCTTAAAAACTCTACTTTTCCTTTTGAGTACAATGACTTTCATGAATTAGAAACGTTGGTTAAGGAAAAAAATATTGGTGTAATTAAAATGGAAGTTCAACGCAACTTTGGACCTAAGGACGATTTTCTACAAAAAGTAAGAAAATTAGCTACAGACAATCACATTGTTTTAGTTTTTGATGAATGCACCTCAGGCTTTCGTGAAACTTTTGGAGGAATACACAAAAAATATGGGGTTGAACCTGATGTTGCCATGTATGGCAAAACACTCGGAAATGGTTACGCAATTACTGCTGTCGTTGGGAAAAGGTCTGTAATGGAAGCCGCACAAAACACATTCATTAGCAGTACTTTTTGGACGGAGCGTATAGGGCCAACTGCTGCTCTAAAAACTCTTGAGGTAATGGACAAAACTAGATCATGGGAGCTTATTACTGCAATTGGAAGTAGTGTTCAAGAGCGTTGGTCTAACTTAGCCTCACTTCATGAAGTCAATATTGATATTTCTGGAATACCATCTCTTTCAAATTTTGTTTTTAGAAGTAAAAACCATGAGGCCTATAAAACATTTCTTGCGCAAGAAATGTTAAAAAAGGGTTTTTTGGCTGGGACTGCATTTTACGCTTCAATAGCGCACAAGGAAGAATATTTAGAGCAGTATTTTACTGAATTAGATCCTATTTTTAAGGAGATCAAAAAATTTGAAACTGACCAATGCAATGTTTTTGATTTTTTGGAGGGTCCAATTGTTCATACTGGATTTAAAAGATTGAATTAAATGGAAACTACAGTAAACCGTAGAATAGTTTTACGAGCTAATTTTAGTAAATCAATTGGTAACGGACATTTGAACCGTTTACTTTCCTTGGCTTATGTTTTGAAAAATGACTTTGAAATTATTTTCATAACCAATGATACTTCAAATATTATCAAAAAAATGATATTGAGTGTTTGTAATGAAGTATATCATCTACCATTTTTTGAAAATAACTTAAATGAAATTAAATACATTAGAAAAAATATTCTTCAAGGCAATGAAATAATTGTTTTGGATGGGTATCAATTTAGTACTGATTATCAAAAGGAAATTAAGAATTATTGTTCAAAGTTAGTGTGCATAGACGATGAAGCTCAAAATCATTTTGTTGCGGACTTAGTAATAAACCATGCACCTGGAGTTTATCCTGAAGACTATAAAAAAGAAAACTACACAAAACTATGTCTTGGATTAAATTATTTAATGTTAAGGCAATCATTTTTATCCCAAAAACAGCCATTGAAGTTGAATACTAAAATTGAAACACTGTTTATTTGCTTTGGTGGATCTGATAATCATGATTATTCAAAAAAAATCACTGAAATTGTCATCAAAATTTCTGAAGTAAAGAAAATTATATTGATTACAGGACCTCATTATACCATAGTTAACAATTGGATTGAAAAACTTCAGATAATTCATAAAAAATTAATTTCATTTAAAGACCTTAGTGAGGCTGAAATATCGCATCAAATGTTACTTTCGGATGTTCTAATAGTCCCAGCGAGCACTATGTCACTGGAAGCTTTGGCACTAAATAAAATAGTATTAACAGGTATAACAGCATCAAATCAAAAGAAACTCCATGATGGAATACTACCATTAGACCAAGTTTTTTCAATTGGTGATTTTAAGAATTTAACTCCTAAAAAGTTAAACTCTAAGATACAGTCTATTTTTCATAAGAGGGGAGAGGACATTTCTAAGGTTACAATAAAACCAAACCATTTTTTATTAAAAGAATTTAAATTGTTATGAGTCAGAAAATTTTTAAAGATCAATGTTTTATAGCAGCTGAGATAGGAATAAATCATAATGGAGACATGGAGCTGGCTAAAGAAATGATTTTAGCTGCAAAAAATGCAGGTGCAAACGCAATAAAGTTTCAAAATTATAAAACAGAAGATTTTATTTCAAATAAGAACATTGAATATGAGTATTTATCTCAGGGTTCTTTAATCAAAGAAAAGCAGTTTGAAATGTTTAAACGCTATGAATTAAGTTTTTCTCAATTAAAGGAGTTAAAAGGGTATAGTGACTCAATAGGGATATTGTTTTTTAGTACACCAACTGGATCTCAAGGAATACAAGATTTGTTAGATCTAAATGTTAGCTTCTTAAAAAATGGCTCTGATTTTTTACAAAATTTACCATTTATCAAACTAATGGCTGAGTCTGGACTTCAGTCAATCTTATCGACAGGTATGGCAAGTTTAGCTGATATAGACGAAGCCGTCAGAACATATGAAAATGCTGGGGGAAAAGAATTAATTCTTTTACATTGTGTTTCACAATACCCTGCCCCATTGGAAGACGTTCATTTAAACAAAATTACTTCACTTAAACATGCTTTCGGTTATCCAGTCGGATTTTCTGATCATACAGAAGGAGTGGAGGCATCGATTGGTGCTGTAGCCTTGGGGGCTTGTTTTATTGAAAAACACTTTACACTTTCACATGATTTACCAGGTCCTGATCATCGTTTTTCTTCAACACCTGATGAATTTTCAGCATTAGTAAACAGTATTCGTTCTATTGAACTCGCTCTGGGTAATTCTAAATTGACACCTACTAAAACTGAAAAAGTAAATGCCGAAAGTTTTCAACTTTCTTGTGTTGCGAAAAATAACTTAGCTAAAGGAAGTGTAATAGACATAAATGATATTTCTTTCTCTAGGCCAGGAGATGGTATACCTCCAAAGCTTATGAATTTTATTTCTGGTAAAACTCTTAAATTAGACAAACTTGCTGGGGAGGTATTTAATTTAAGTGATCTAAAATGAAAGCAAATCACAAAACAGTAATAATTGTTGGCTCAGGAATAAAAGGTTTATTGGCTGCTCTTAGATTTTCTGAAAAAGGATATCAGGTAGAGGTAGTTGATGGTTCAAGACAGGTTGGAGGAATATTAAATAGTCCAAGTTGGGACGACATTATAATTGATTTGGGGTGTCATCTTTTTTTTCATGAAAATGATGAGGTAACAAAAACTATTTTATCAGTTATTGGAGATGATTTTCATCCAATAGATATAGAATACGCCTCCTTTCTTTCTAAAGAAAAAACAGAAGGTGTGGCGATCCCAAATTTCGAATGTCTTGATGAAGTTCAAAAGAATAAGATATACTCTGAAATTTTAATTAAAGAAAAAAGTATTGATCATTTAAACTCGTTATCTGATTATTATGAAAATAGGTTTGGTGTAACCGCGACCTCAGAGATTAACAGGTGTATAAAAAAGTCTCATTTAATTGAAAGCAGTGAATTAGATCTGATTGCTAATCGACTACTCCCTTTTGAAAGAATTCGAATTTTTCCATTAGAAAAAGCTTTATCATTAAAATTTGATTCTTGGTTTGATGATAAAATTGCAGTACCTAGAAATCATAATATCTACGAAAAACAAAAACTCGTAAATTCTAAATATGATTTCAGAGAGTTTTATCCCAGTGATAAAGGTTTGAAATCTTTTGGTGAAAAACTACACAACAAATTACTTGATCAAGGGGTTGTTTTTCATCTAAATACTTCGGTTGAAAACATTGTTTATTCAACATCTTATGATCTTAAGACTAATAAAGGCTATTTAAGTTCACAATATTTATATTGGGCTGCACCACAATATTTAATTCCAAAAGTGTTTGGCCTTAAAGAAAATCTAAATAATTATTTGCATAATATACCGGTAATATTGTATTATTACTTGGTTTCTAAAGATAAAGTTTCTAGTTTAACCTATGTTCATAATTATGATGAATCCTCCTATTGTTTTAGGATTTCGATTCAATCTAATTATGCAGAAAATAATATTCCGAAGGATATGGCATTAATATGTTGTGAAGTTCCTGCCAAACTAGAATCATCTATTTGGATTAGTAAAGACACTTTTGTCAATACCATTTGGGAAGAGGTAATTGCAATGGGGCTGGTTGAAAATGTAGACTTTGTAAAGAGTAAATCTATTCAGGCATCTTCAGCTTTTAAATTGCCGTTGAAAGGTTATACAACCTTATTTGAACAAATAAAAAGTAAAATCAAAAGTAAAAACCTTCTGGGAATCAATAGTTGGGATTTCTCTAAAAATGAAATATTACATCAAATAAATGAAGAACTAAACTCTCTCTAATGAGGAATTATAATACTATTTGGGATGAGATTTTTGAGGAGCGTAATCCCAGCTCCTATCCTTTTGATAATGTAGTGAGTTTTCTTTTTAGGAATTATCCAAAAGACAAACCAAAAGAGAAAGTGAAAATCCTTGAAGTTGGTTGTGGTGGAGGAAATAATATGTGGTTTGCATCCAGAGAGGGATTTGATACTTATGGAATAGATGGGAGTAAACGTGCCATTGAGATTGCTAAAAAACGTTTTTTGGAGGATAAGTTGAACGGAAATTTTATCCAAGGAGACTTTACTAACCTACCATATGAAGATAATTTTTTTGATATAGTTATTGACAGATGTTCAATTGTTTGTGTCAATAAAAATATTTCTAAACAAGTTTTTTCAGAAATTTTTAGAGTTATGGGAATTGGAGGCTCTTTTTTTTTCAATTCATATGCAGATAATCATACCTCTTGTATAGAAGGCCTTGAATTGTCTAATGGGATTACAACAAACATTAATTCCGGATCCTTAGTTGGAAATGGAGATTTAAGCTTCTACAACAGGCAAGAGCTTCTAGACCGATTTTCTTTGCCATGGAAAATTATTTCAATGAAACAAAAAAACATTGTTGATTTGATCGATAATAGAAATGAAGTTCATGCAGAATGGGAATTAATTTTAGAAAAAGTAAATGATTAATTTAAGAAAAGTAAAATCATCGGATTTGAATATGTTATTTCTTTGGAGAAATAATCCTGAAATCGTATTCCTCAGCGCTTCACAAAAAACAGTGACATTGGACGAACATAGTCAATGGCTAAATGCATCTATAAATGATATAAATAAAATCATTTATATTATTGAGAAAGATAAAATTGCCTCAGGGCAATTACGTTTTGATCGAGTCAAAGGGATGGCTAATTGTGAAGTTTCTATATATCTAGCAACAGGTCTCCAGTCAAAAGGTATAGGTTCGATTGCACTGTCCCAGGGAATTAAAGAAATTAAAAAAGAATGGCCTGATCAACTACAAATAGATGCTTGGGTGAGATCCGAGAATTTATCTAGTCAAGTTTTTTTCAAAAAGAACGGATTTAAGGAAAACGAAGTAAAAAATGAATTAATACTTTTCTCAAAGTCCTTTTTTAAAACACCCCATGATATAGTTGACGAAAATCAAGAATTTTATGACCGAAGAGTAGAGGAGCATGGGAATTCATATTTAAGTTTAAATTGGGGGAGTAAAAAATCACAAGAATTGAGATTTGATGTTTTATCTCAAATCAGTGATTTAAATATGAAATCAGTTTTAGATTTTGGATGCGGTTTAGGGCATTTTTATAAATGGTTTAATGAAAATTCTATTAATGTGAATTATACAGGAATAGATATATCACCAAGAATGATCAATGAAGCAAGAGCTTTGTTCCCAGAACTAAACTTCAAAATACAGGATATTTTTGCAGATCCGTTAGAAGAACAATTTGATTATATCTTAATGAGTGGAGTTTTTACTAATACTAATCAAGAGTTCTTTGAGCAATGCATTAAAGTATTATATAATAAGTGTGATTTAGGCATCGGATTTAATGTGTTAAGCAAATGGGGTGCAACCTCAGGACTTGCAGAACACAATGAATTTTTTGGATCTCCTGAAAATACACTTAAGTTTTGTAAAACACTTAGCTCAAAAGTTGTATTGAGACATGATTATCATCCGAGAGATTTTACAATTTTCATATACAAATAAAATGAAATTATCTATAAGTCAACCCGCATACATACCTTGGCTAGGTTATTTTGACCGTATTGATCATGCTGATTTACACATTGTTCTAGATCATGTACAATTTGAAAGAAGAAGTTTTATCAGTAGAAATAAATTACAATCAAATACAGGGACTCAATGGATTACAATTCCTGTGTCTAAAGGTAAAAATGGAGAAGATTCCATAAACGTTATAAAAACCTTGAATAACGAAAAATGGATCAAAACACATTTAAAAACAATAACTCAAAACTATTCAAAAGCACCATTCTTTGAAGATTACTTTGAAGAGTTTAGTGATTTACTAAAAGAAAAAACAAACGAAAATAATATTGTTAAGATAATAGAACCAATTAATTTTTTGATCTTAAAGTTTTTAAATATTAAAACCCCTATTATTTACAGTAGTAAATTAGGTATTAAGACTAAAAAATCGGATTTAATACGCGATATATGCCTATCACAGGAAGCTACTGAATATTTCTCAGGCACCAATGGAAAAGATTATCTTAACCTTCAAAGCTTTTCAGAAAATAACATTAAAGTTGCTTTTCAAGAATACAATCATCCAGTTTATTATCAAGGTCAAAGAGATTTTCAACCATATTTATCTATATTAGATTTAATATTTTACCACGGAAAAGAGAGTTTAGAAATCCTTCGAAAAGGAAGAAATTTTACATAATGAATTTAAAAAAACAAAAAATATTAGTTGTTGTAGCTCATCCAGATGATGAACTCCTAGGCCTTGGAGGTACACTAAACCATTTAGTTCACGAGAATAAATGTCAAGTGCACGTAACTATACTTGGCGAGGGTATCACGTCACGTTCTTTAGAGCGAAATACAAATGATTGGGTTAAGGAATTAGAGGAGCATAAGAGCAATATTTTGGACGCTAAGAAATTCATTGGCTATCAAACTCTAAGCACCTTCGACCTTCCAGACAACCGATTCGATTTAATACCCTTATTGGATATTATAAAGATTATAGAAGAAGAAAAAGTTAAATTTCAACCTGATATTGTTTTTACTCACCATGGAGGGGATTTAAATATTGATCACCAACGAACATTCGAAGCTACAATGACTGCGTGCCGACCCATGGAAGATGAAAGTGTTAATACTATCATAACCTTCGAAACACCTTCTGGCACTGAGTGGAGAGCATCCAGTGATCCAAGACACTTTGTCCCTAACTTTTTTGTTGAATTACAATTGAAGCACTTACAGTCCAAGATTAATGCAATGCAATGTTATGCTTATGAAAAAAGATTATTTCCACATCCCCGTTCATCTGAAGGACTAAAGATTTTAGCAGAATATCGAGGAATCTCTATAGGGTCAAAATATGCTGAGGCCTTTCAGGTAATACGCCACATTATTAAAAACACAAAAGATGACATATAATCACAATAATATTTCTGATGATCTAATTCGACAG
>Ga0209533_1001293_pt1 | contig 23387 bp, 20 predicted proteins | sample COG_04_FD_184748 | JGI IMG/M metagenome (GOLD analysis project Ga0209533, IMG submission 184748) | Pelagic Microbial community sample from North Sea - COGITO 998_met_04 (SPAdes) (version 2) | ecosystem: Environmental > Aquatic > Marine > Neritic zone/Coastal water | place: Helgoland, sampling...
CTTGATCGTCGGTGGCAATGATACGACTCGCAATTCTATCAGCGGCGGCGTCTTGGCCCTGAACCAGCACCCTGATCAATATCAAAAATTACGGGACAATCCCGACCTGATCCCGAAGATGATCCCGGAGATCATCCGCTGGCAAACGCCGCTGGCCTACATGCGCAGAACGGCACTGGTCGATACCCAATTAAACGGCAAAAATATCAAACCAGGCGACAAACTATTGATGTGGTATGTCTCTGGCAACCGTGACGGCAGCGTCATTGACCAACCCGACAACTTCATTATCGACCGACCCAATGCCCGCCATCATCTGTCATTTGGTTTTGGGATCCACCGTTGCATGGGCAATCGTCTGGCCGAGATGCAATTACGCATCGTCTGGGAGGAGATTCTCAAGCGGTTTCATACCGTCGAAGTGACGGGGACGCCCGAGAGAACCTATTCCACCTTCGTCAAGGGCTACACCAAGCTACCGGTTCGCCTGCATTCTCGCCAATAGTTAGCCTGGACGTCAAAGCCACCGCGCGAATCGCGCAACCAGGCTTACGCGGGTGGCGTGCAAAACAAGCGGTAATTACCGCGAAAGAAGCTGGTTCAAATACTCGCGACTTGGTATCGTCTCCGTCGCTAGCCCATCCATTTGACCTAAGCAGGCATCCGTGTCCTTACTGACTGATTTACCGCTCAATCCAAAGCTCTTCAAAGCTCTCGAAAAACTCGGCTTTACTGAGGCGACTGAGGTCCAGGCGCAGGCCATACCTGTGGCGTTAACAGGCAAAGACCTGATGGTTTCCGCCAAGACCGGCAGTGGCAAAACCGCGGCTTTCGTATTGCCCGTGCTGGATAAATTACTCGCGACGCAAGCGCCAAAATCAGGGACTCGAGCGCTGATCCTGCTGCCCACCCGTGAACTGGCGCTACAAACCCAAAAGATGTTTGAAAAACTCGCGGCTTTCACACCGATAAAATGTGGACTCATCATTGGCGGCGAAGCCTTCAAGCATCAGATCGCTTCGATTCGTAAGAACCCTGAGGTGATGATTGCCACCCCCGGCAGATTGGTGGAACACCTTGAGAAGGGTAGCCTGGACTTTAAGGACCTCGAAGTGCTGATATTGGATGAGGCAGACCGAATGCTGGACATGGGCTTCACCGAAGACATGAACACGATCGCCGCGGCTTGTAATCCGAACCGCCAGAACCTGTTGTTTTCGGCGACCTTGAGCCATCAAGGCTTCAGCCATATCAAAGCCATTCTGACTCGACCCGAGTCGATCGTCACTGACACCCACCGTCAGGCGCATAGCCAGATCCAACAACAAATGGTGCTTGCCGACGACGCCAAGCACAAAGAGCGCCTAATCACCGCGTTGGTTAAGGAAGAAGGGGCGAGTCGAGTATTCGTCTTCTGCAACACTCGGGAGCAGTGCCAACAACTGGGAAGTACACTACAAAACCAGGGTTTGAAAATCGGCTACATTCACGGTGAAATCGCCCAAAGTATTCGTAAACAAGTCATGAGCCGTTTTCGTGATGGCAAAATTACGATTTTGGTGGCCACTGATGTCGCTGCCCGCGGGCTGGATATTCAGGATGTCGAGCTGGTCATCAATTATACGGTCGCTCATTCCGGCGACGACCATGTCCATCGCGTCGGTCGAACCGGAAGGGCTGGCCAAGCCGGCAAAGCCATCACGCTGGTAAGCTCCATGGAGTTTAACCAGATGTCGAGTATCGAACGGTACCTTAAAATTCGTTTTGAGCCCCGACAAGTGAAAGGCTTGGAAGCAGCTTACCGAGGACCCAAGAAACTCAAAAAGTCTGGTAAGGCTACTGGGATCAAGAAAGCCACTAAAAAGAAAGTGGCCGCGAGCGCCAAAAAAGCGGCTGCTAAACCGGCTAAACAAAAGCACTTGAAACGCAAGGCCGCGCCCCCGCGGCCAACCACTAGCGATAGCGCACCCACCAAAGCACCCGAAGAGGGCTTTCGTCCTCTGAAGAAGCGTAACTGACCTGACGCTTTCTTGATTTAGCGCAATCAGCGCCGCATCACCCCTTGAATATCAGCTGACACCCCTGATAATCCGGATATCTCGTCATAGGCAAGGCTAGAACTTGCCTCGGTCTCGAGCAGCTTTTCTGCGGGATTTTGATCTGTAGTCAAACTGCGCGAGGAATCGTGACGCTCACTTAAAATAAGACAATATTATTGTGGAATTTACCGACTATTACGCAGTGCTCGGCATTGAGCCTACGGCGACTCAAGAAGAGATCAAGCGCGCCTTTAAGAAACTCGCGCGCAAATACCATCCCGATGTCAGCACGGAGGATGATGCCCAGGCGCGCTTCCAGGCTGTCAGTGAGGCGTATGAAATGCTCAAGGACTCAGCCAAGCGGGCTGAATACGACGAACTGAGGACCTATGTGAATAGCCAGGGACGACAGGGCGCCAATCAAGGTTTTCGATTTGATCAGCACGACTTTGGTGGTGATGCGCGGTTCGAAGATATTCTCAGCTCCATCTTTGGCAGTGAAGGCTTCAATAAAGGCGGATTTTCCGGCACCCGGGGCTTTCGTCAACCGGGCAGGGATTTGCACTACTCCATCAAGATCAGTCTGGAGGAGGCCCACAATGGCGGCGAGAAACAGATTCGCCTGCAAACCCAACGGGGCGAAAAGACCATTAACGTTAAGATTCCAGCTGGCATCAGCAGCGGCAAGGAGCTTCGCCTGCGCGGTCAAGGCGAACCCGGCGCAGGCAAGGCTGATGCCGGCGATCTTTATTTGCAGATCGAGTATGCGCCGCACCCACAATTTGAAGTGGATGGCCGAGACATTGTGCTGGTCCTACCTGTGACACCCTGGGAAGCGGCGCTTGGTGACAACATTGAGGTGCCGACTCTTGGTGGTCGCGTTAAATTGCGGATTCCCGCCAATAGTCAAAATGGCAGTCGCCTGCGTCTAAAAGGCAAAGGCCTGGCAAAGACTGGCGATCAAATTGTGGTCTTGAAACTGGTGAATCCCAAGGCAACGACTGATTCTGAGCGTGCTGCCTTTGAAACACTCGCCACCCGCTTCTCAGATTTTAACCCCAGGACTAGGGCAAAATAATGAGTATCGACATATTAACCATGACGGAATTTTGTCAAGCCACCCGGCTGCCACGAGAAGATATTCACGAACTGGTCAATATTGGCATCATTGAAACACTGGCCAGTGACCAGTTCGACAGCGACCAGGTCTTGCGCTGTATCAAGGCACGACGCTTGCAACAGGATCTCGACCTTAACCTTCAAGGTGTGGCCCTGGTGCTCGATCTGCTCGATCAAAACCGACATTTGCAGCGCCGTTTGCACCATTTCGAACAGCTGGTCCAACGGCTTCACAACTAGCCTGTCGCCAGCTTAACCAGCCTGTTTGGCAGGGTGGCCGACGGAGATTAATTGATGAAATTTAGGAATGTATTAGTATCCAAATATTCCATTAACTTCTTTCTCTTGCACTGCTACATTGGCGCGCTCGTGACACACTCGTCTTTTATTTTTCCAACAAGGAACCCCCATGTCTAATTATCTGCAGAACATCGAGGCATTTGCAAAACTTCGCAACGCCCAGTCAACCTGGAACGGCATTAATCCAGAGTTTGCAACCCGCATGGACTTACAGAATCGCTTTAAGACCGGCCTGGATATTGCCCGCTATACGGCAGACATCATGCGCAAGGATATGGCAGATTATGATTTGGATTCCGCACAATATACCCAGTCATTGGGCTGCTGGCATGGCTTCACAGCCCAGCAATTGGCGATGTCAGTGAAGAAACACCGCGGCACCATGGACAAGAGCTACATTTATCTGAGTGGTTGGATGGTTGCAGCATTACGCTCACAGTTCGGGCCTTTGCCAGACCAAAGCATGCATGAAAAGACATCAGTACCTGCATTGATCGAAGAGATTTATACATTCCTCAAGCAGGCCGACGCCCGTGAGCTACGACACATTTTTATTGCCTTGGACGAAGCTCGGGCCAATGGCGGTGATGTCGAAAGCATCATTCACCAGATCGATAATTTTCAAACTCATGTCGTGCCAATTATCGCCGACATCGATGCTGGTTTTGGTAATGAAGAAGCCACTTACCTGCTCGCCAAGAAGATGATCGAAGCGGGAGCTTGCGCCATTCAGGTAGAAAACCAAGTGTCTGACGCGAAGCAATGCGGACACCAAGCTGGCAAAGTCACCGTCCCGCACGAAGATTTCCTTTCCAAGATCAATGCGATTCGCTATGCGTTTCTTGAGCTTGGCGTTGAGAACGGCATTATCGTCGCTCGAACCGACTCACTCGGCGCCAGCTTGACGCAAAAAATCCCAGTCTCGAAGGAAGCTGGGGACCTGGCCAGCCAGTACAACTCATTCCTGGAAACCAATGCGATCAACGATCTCAGCGAGCTGAAGGAAAATGATATTGCGATCCACCAGAGTGGCCAGTTGGTGAAGCCTATTCGCCTCGATAACGGGCTCTACTCTTTCCGTGAAGGCACCGGTTTTGATCGTGTTGTTCTTGATTGCGTTACTAGCCTCAACCACGGTGCCGATCTACTTTGGATCGAAACCGAGAAGCCAAACGTCGCGCAGATTGCAGCGATGGTCAATGAAATTCGCAAGCATGTGCCGAACGCTAAGCTCGTCTACAACAACTCGCCTTCGTTTAACTGGACTCTGGCGTTTCGTGAGCAGGTTTATGGCGAATGGCAAGCAGCGGGCAAAGATCTTGCGGCTTACCCAGATCCTGCCGTGACTCCACGGGGCCTGATGGCGGCTGAACTTGATAGCACTGAGCTCGCAGTAACCGCTGACGCCCTCGTCCAGAACTTCCAAAAAGACTCTGCACGGGAAGCTGGTATTTTCCATCATCTGATCACGTTGCCTACCTATCACGAAACTGCATTGGGCACAGACATTCTCAGTGAAGGTTACTTCGGTGATCTAGGGATGCTCGCTTATGTCCGAGACATCCAACGGCAGGAAATTCGCCGCGATATGGCGTCCGTCAAGCACCAGGATCTGGCTGGTTCCAACATTGGTGACGACCATAAAGAATACTTTTCAGGCGATAATGCATTGCTGGCCGGTGGTAAAGATAACACCATGAATCAGTTCTAAGCATTTGCCTACGGCGCCATTGGTCGACCTACGGCGCCGTAGGCAATCTTTCAAGCAAGTAGACAAAAAAAGTAGACAAAAAAAGGACAGCCTAGGCTGTCCTTTTTTATTCACTGACCAAATCCAACACTGAGCCTCCCAACACTGAGACTCCTAACACTGCTATGTGGCTCGAGGTTTGTTACCGAGAGAAATATGTTTGGGTCCAGCAACGCTCTGCTGGCCACTGACACCCGACTTGATTTCATTGATCGTACCGCCGGACTTAACGAAAGCCTCCGTTTGTTCAGCGATGGACAGAGATGTTTCTGATGCCGCTGGCTGCTTCTTCTTTGCCGGTGCGGTCTTAGGCTTGCCAGCCATAGGAAACCTTTCGTGGTTAGGATTGACCGGCTATAATACACGAAATTGCTTCGGAATTCAGCCTGATTGGCCCGGCCACTCATCTGAACTTCTATTCTCAGCGTAGGACTCCGACGAAACCCTTATCCAGACCCAAGCAACCATGAGAGCAATGCATGCTGGCAACCCAAATTGACCCTCGCGATCCTATCATTGGTCCTTCGGTTCGAATCATCATTGCCTTGCTTGTCCTGTGCAGCGCCGGCACCAAAGCCGACGACTTATCAGTGGCACTGCAAGCTTTCGATAATGCTCAATACAGTGACTCACTGCGCCAACTTGAGATCTTCGCCAAAGCACAACCGAAGAATCCTGCCGCGCTCTACTACCTGGGGCGAAGTCAATACCATGCAGGCGACTTCAAGGCGGCCGAGAAGTCCCTTGAGGCACTTTTGAAAGACCACCCTGAGCACATAGAGGGCCATTACTTGATGGGCTCGATAAACGTCGCACGCGTCTCTGAGGTGAGCGTGTTTCAAAAGATCGGCACGGCTAAAGATGCATTAGCCTCCTGGCTAACCGTCGTACAACTTGACCCAAAGCATGTTGAGGGACTCTACGCGGTCATCAGTTTTTATATCTCAGCACCGGCTTTCGCGGGCGGCGATCTGGACAAAGCCAAAACCGAGCTGCCTCGACTTGAAGCACTCAACCCCGATTGGGCCATGCTCGCCCGAGCCAGTTTATCGAACAAGGAAAACCAGATCGACCAGGCTCAAGCCCTGTATCAGACTGCCAGCCAGCGTATTCAGGAGCGTGCATTCCCATTATTTGCGCTAGCCAACTTTCAACTCACGCAACAAAATTATGCCGCAGCTTTGGCCACCTTGTCTGAATATGAGCAGCGCCAACACGCCTGGAATGACCCGAATGCCGATGTATCCAACGCGCTGCGTGAAAAAATAGAGACCGCCATGAGATCCAAGTGACCCTGCTCACGCCATAAAAAAACGCACCAATCGGTGCGTTTTTTATGGCTCACATACTACCAAGCGTAGCCCTTTTAGCTGGCATCAATAAAGCTGCGCAGCTGCTCTGATCGCGCAGGATGCCGTAGTTTGCGTAGAGCCTTAGCTTCGATTTGTCGAATTCGCTCCCGAGTCACTGAGAACTGACGACCGACCTCTTCGAGCGTGTGATCAGTATTCATATCAATACCAAACCTCATACGCAGCACTTTGGCTTCACGGTCAGTTAGTGCCGTCAGGACATTGGTCGTCGTCTCCTTCAACCCTTCATCTGTCGCGTGATCCAATGGCGACTCGGCAGAAGTATCGCTGACCAGATTCCACATGGTTGAATCGTCATCGTCACCCACTGGAGTTTCCAGGGAAATCGGCTGTTTGGCGACATCCAGAGCCTTGAGTACTTTGTCTTCTGGTAGCTCCATCTTGATCGCAAGCTCTTCAATGGTCGGTGCCCGACCCAGCTCTTGAATGAGCTGGCGAGTCAGACGATTGAGCTTGTTCACTGTTTCCATCATATGCACCGGCACTCGAATGGTGCGGGCCAAGTCGGAGATTGAGCGCGTGATCGCTTGTCGAATCCACCAAGTAGCATAGGTTGAAAACTTGAATCCCCGTCGATATTCAAACTTATCAACCGCCTTCATCAGACCGATATTGCCTTCCTGAATCAAATCGAGGAAATGTAAACCGCGATTGGTGTATTTCTTCGCAATGGAGATCACCAGTCGCAGGTTTGCCTCGATCATGTCTTTTTTAGCGGCTCGAGTTTTACCGACCGCCATGAACAGACGTCGGTTGATATCTTTGATCTCGGAGATTTCCAAACCTGTTCGATCGGAGATCCGTTTGACGGTTTTCAGCGCGTGACGTACCGATACGCGATACCTCACCAGTGAATCGGACCAAGGCTCTCCAGCCTTTATTTGTTGGTCAAGCCAATCAATGTCATTTTCATGGTTCACATACAGGCTAATAAACAATTCTCGCGGCATACCCGACTTGGCAACACACAATTCTCGAACCAGCTTTTCTTGGTCGCGAATTTTTTGCATTTCTGAGCGCACACCGTCCAACAGGGGGTCCATCAATGCAGGTACCAGCTTTAGTACACAGAAACATTCGGCAAGATCATCCATGGCCTTCTTCGTCTTGACGCCATGACCTTCTTTGGCGAGCACTTTCTCGTATTTTGTCAGCGCTTTACGAATGCCTGCGAAGCGTCGGTGAGTCAACTCTAGGTCAAGGCCCTTCTTCTCTTCGTGTTCACTGGCTTCATAATTACCACTGGATTTAGCCTCGGCCACCAGGGACATGTCTGGAATAATATCTTCCGGGTCAAGAAAACCACTAAGAACAGTCGCCAAGTCAGCCTCATCGGCAATAACTTGATCGTAGACGGCCAGTATTCTGGCGACGTTGCCTGGGTAACGGGCCAATATCGCCATGGTCTCCCGCAGACCTTCTTCAATTCGCTTGGCAATAACAATCTCGCCTTCACGGGTCAGTAAGGGCACCGTCCCCATTTCACGCATATACATACGGACCGGATCCATAGTCTTACCAACCACAGATTCCATGGAACCGATAATATTGGAGTCAGTATTCACTTCCTCGCCAGTGCGGTCCGAGAGGCTATCATTTTCTGGCGCCTGCTCGTACACCGTGATATCCATCTCATCAAACATCTGCACGATGTTTTCAAATTCGTCGGACTCGATGATACTGGCGGGCAGCACTTCGGTTAACTGATCATAGGTCAAGTAACCCTGATCTTTACCTTTAGTGATCAGCACTTTGATCTTTGACTGGTCAGTCGCTTCCTCATCGTCCTCTGATTCTGATTCTGAACCTTCGATCATTGACCGCGACTGTGACAAAACATCGTCGAAGTTTTGAGTCGCATCTTCTAGTGTATCGTCTTCCAAAATAGAATCGAAATCGCCTTCGCGTGCATTGCTAGTCATAGGGCTAGGACTCCGTGTAATGATGCGTATCACCGCATGAAAAGGCTGTATCAGAACCAAAATATCTGGTTTTCATATATCCAACTTATCTATTCAAGTTCTCGCCATCTGCAATCGCCGACCTATGGACGGTATTCGCGACCAGTGCCGCTCTGCCAGCCGGCTAATCGGGTTCGATTTTGTTAAGACCCATGATATGGTGACAAACTTTTGAATTTAAAGGCTAATTTCATCCTTTCCCGGATAATTCTGGGTAGCATGATCAAAACTGGCACCAAAGCCTCAATAAAAACGAACCTCAGGTTTTGTGGCACGGTAAGTATCAGCAACGAGATTTCGGTATCGCAGAAATTTGCGTGTCCTATCAGCGCCAGTCGACACGGGCCAAAAACGTGGCCTAAAGCATTATCGGCACCTGTTTAACCGATGTCTATTACTATTTCACATAATGGAAAAAATGCTAGGCCTTTGAGCAGCAAAAAACCACCGCCGAGTAGATCTCGTGTTAAAACCGACCCGAATCAACACTTTAGATGGCGCTGAACCACGAGCAGTTTGATAATTTAAAGCGATTTCATAATCTTAGCGCGATGTTCTCGAAGAGCAGGCACCCTAATGGGAGAAACTTCCATTGTTCCTGACTTTTATTCCAAGCCAATTGCTGTATATTAGCCAGCCTCGCTAGCCAGACTGTACGCTTATACAGTCTTTACGGTGCTGTTTTTCAGCGCTATGCAGATTTTGTACCGTCTGGCTAGTTGAGACCAAACCCCTTACTTCCAGACCGTTCTTCTCACTATTCTGGTCGCAATTCTTCTCACAATTCTACATCCAATCACTGACTACCGAGCACTCAGCACTCAGCACTTAGCACCCAACACCCAACATGGTCGCTCGCAGCCACTTATGCGGGCTGGCGCCTTTGCCGCGGTATTCATAGCCCAGGGTCAACGTCACTAGACCGTCTCGTTACCCATGATAATCGTGCCACTGGCCGCAAACATGCCACCCACGCCATGGCATACTGATACTTTGGCATCCTTCACTTGCGCCGGTGCAACTCCGCGTAACTGCCTGACGCTTTCCTGCAATGCGTACATACCGTACATGCCAGAGTGCATATAGCTCAAGCCTCCACCGTTGGTGTTCATGGGCAGAATGCCACCAATAGCGGTATTGCGCGCCTCAATAAACGGGCCCGCTTCTCCCGGCGCACAAAAACCCAAATCTTCGAGCCCGTAAAAAGGCAAATGCGCAAAGGCGTCATAGATCATCAAATGATCCACATCCGCGTGCTTGATACCGGCCTCTGCAAACGCCTTTTTTCCCGCTGTCCGAAAAGCGCGGGAAGTCGTGAAATCGGCCATTTGGCTGATCATCGGCGTTTCAACACTTTCACCCGTACCCAGAATATAGACTGGTTTGTGCGGAAAATCAGCCGCTCTGTCTGCGCGGGTCAAGATCAGCGCGCCGCCACCGTCAGTCACCAGGCAACACTCAAGTTTGGTAAACGGATAAGCAATCATACGATCATTCATGACCTGCGCAACGGTCAGGGGATCGCGATAGGAGGCCCGAGGATTCAGACCGGCCCACTCTCGTTGAACCACCGCGACCATGGCTAATTGCTCAAGAGTTGTGCCTGTTTCCTTCATATACCGCAGGAACGGGATCGTGAATAGGGACGGCGGTCCCATGAGCCCATACGGGGCCTCGAATTGTCCCGCCAGGCTGGCCCCACCGCCGCCACCTCGAAAGCCGCCACGTCCCACATTTGATCGGCCGCTCTCGCCATGGGTAATGAGTACGGTATTACACAAACCCTCGTTAATTGCCGCCGCCGCATGGCGCACATGGAGCATGAAGGAGCAACCACCGACGGAAGTGCCATCAACCCAGGTCGGCACGATGCCCATATAATGCGCCAGATTAGTCGGCGACTCACCCGCAGTGGCGATCCCATCTATATCCGCAAGCTTAAGGCCAGCATCTTTAAGGGCATTCAAGGCCGCATCAGCATGCAACTGGATTTGGCTGACATGAGGTATTTTGCCCAGCTCAGTGGTTTCAGCTGCACCAACAATTGCTATGGATCCTGATTCCATCTATTGATCCCCCATCGGTTGGAAGTAAGGCAGGGTGACTTCTTCGGTCAACCTCTCAAAGGTCACCTGCAAAGGCATGTCGAGCAGCAATGCTTCAGGCGTTTGCGGCGTATTGAGAATATTCGCCATCATCCGCGGGCCTTCCGCAAGCGTCACGACCGCAATGGCATAGGGACCATTAAAACCCGGGTGCGGCCGGTGATTAATCACATAGCTGTAGAGGCTTGCCGCGCCACTGGCGGCGAACACCGACACCGACTGACAGGCACACGCCGGGCAGAATGGTCGCGGTGGGAAATACACATGCTGGCAATCGTCGCAGCGCTGCAGGCGCAGTTCGCCAGCCTGAGTACCCTGCCAAAAATGGGCAGTCTCCGGCGTCGGCACAGGTACCGGAATCTTTGTCTTATCAGCAATCAGGTCGACCATTGACTAAACTCCTACTATCGGGAAAAGGGCAACTAAGACCCTGGGGATCAAACAGCACAGCATCACTCAGCTCAAACAGGCCTGCCAATCAAACGTCACATCACCAAGCACATAGAAATAGGGATTCAACAGCCCAGCTTTCGTGTTGTACCGCAGCGGCACAAACTGGTCGTCTACCACTTCTCCACCCGCGGCGCTAACCACCGCATGCGCTGCGGCCGTGTCCCATTCTGAGGTTGGCGCTAACCGCGGATACAAATCAGCTCGGCCTTCGGCAATCAGGCAAAGTTTCAGCGAACTGCCCATATTGAGCGTCTCAAGGGTGGGGAACCGAGACGACAGCGTCGTCATGCAATGTTCCATCGCAGGACTGGAATGTCGACGGCTAGCGACTACGACCACCGATTCCGCTGCAGCAATGCGAGGCACCACTTTACGCACAGCAATATTTTGGCGCTGATCATCGCGTTCCACAAATGCCAGACTCTTGCCGTCGCTGGATGTTGTCCCCAATAAGCCCGCGTAAAGCACATCTAATACCGGCACAAAAACAACGCCAAGCACTGGCACCCCTTGGTCAATTAAGGCGATATTGACCGTAAACTCGCCATTACGATTAATAAATTCCTTGGTGCCATCAAGCGGATCTACCAAAAAGTAGCGCTGCCATTGCTGGCGTTCGCTGAAAGGCACCTCGTCCGACTCTTCGGACAGCACGGGAATATCCGGCGCCAGACGCTTGAGCCCAGCGAGAATAACCGCATTCGCCGCGAGATCAGCGGCAGTCAGGGGCGAATCATCCGCTTTGTTTTCGATGCCGAAGTCGTCTCGGCGATAGACACTCAGGATCGCGGCCCCCGCCTCTCGAGCAATGGTGATAATACCTTCTAGAACATCCTGCATCGCCACGCCTTCCAATGTTAGTATGAATACCGATTACGGGTCGATGGTAACGCGGACTCGGCATGCTAAGACAGCCATTTATGGGATGAATAAGTCTTAATAAAAACAGGATCAGAAGATGGGCGGCGTCAGGGTTGATAAATGGTTATGGGCTGCACGGTTTTTCAAGACCCGCGCCAAAGCCAAAGATGCTATTGACGGCGGTAAAGTTCACGTGGACGGTCACCGAGTCAAGCCTAGCAAGGAGCTTCAACTGGGCCAGGTGCTGGTCATACGCCAAGGCTGGGATGAAAAAACCGTCCTGGTAATGGGTGTGACAGAGCAACGCCGGGATGCCAGCAGCGCTGCCAGCCTGTATGTGGAAACCCCAGAGAGCATCGCCAAACGCGAACTCGCCCAGATCCAGCGGCAGGCCGCCGGTGCAATCACACCCTCGGCCGGCCGGCCGACCAAGAAGAATCGGCGTTTGATTCACCAGTTTCGTGAAAACAATACGGATTAAAGTCCTTATATCGGTGCGCTTGAATTTGGCATACTCTGAGCGCTGACAGGGATCGACTTTTAGGATGCATAACACATTGTTGATACGTTCAACTCATCAGAGTAATGCCAGGCGACCGGGGATCGAGACCATTCATGCCTGCACCTACTGACATGCTTGCGAACGAGCACGAGGACCTGCCGCCTGCCGCTCTGATCGAGCGTGCCCTGCTGGGCAAAGAAGGTCAAATGACGAGTTGTGGCGCTCTGGCAGTCGAAACCGGCAAGCGGACCGAGCGCTATCCGCTCGACCGTTTTATCGTCAATGAACCCAGTACCAGTGACACTATCGACTGGGGCTTATTCAACCAGCCATTTTCCAGCCGCCAATTTGACGACCTCTGGTCCAGGGTCAGCAACTACCTGGCAGAGCGCGATACCTACAGCAGCGAATTGCATGTCGGCCAGGATCTCGAGTATTACCTGCCGATTCATCTGAAGACTGAAACCGCCTGGCATACTCTGGTGGGACAGACGCTGTTTATTCGCCCCGAAGTCTTTAATCCAAAAAGTAAGGAGGTCTGGTCGATCCTTCACGCCGCCAACTTCGACTGTGACCCGCAACGGGATGGGACCCACAGCGAAGGGGTTGTCATTATCAACTTTGCCCGTCGCAAAGTTCTGCTGGCCGGTTTGCAATATGCGGGAGAAATCAAGAAAGCCATCTTCGTCGTCCAAAACTTCCTGCTCCCTGAGAAAGATGTCCTGCCCCTGCACTGCGCAGCGAACGCTGATGCAGAAGACGCTGTCTGCTTATTTGTCGGCGCCTCTGGCGCGGGCAAAACGACTCTTGCAGCAGATCCCGAGCGATTACTCATTGGCGATGACGAACACGGCTGGGGCGCGGGCACGGTATTCAACCTGGAAGCTGGGTGCTATGCCAAGTGCCTTAACATCAGTCAATCCAGTAACCCGGTAATTTCTCAGGCTATTCGCTTCGGCGCCCTGATCGAGAACGTCGTGATTGACCCGGAGACTCGGGTTGCCGACTACAATGACAGCCGCCTCACCGATAACAGCCGGGCCTGCTACCCGCTCAGCCATATTGAGCAGGTTTTCAGCCCCATTACCGCGTCGGAACCCAAGACTATTATTTTTCTAAGCCGCGACTTGAATGGGGTGCTGCCCGCCGTCGCTCGACTCTCTCGAGAAGCCGCCGCCTATCATTTTTTGGCGGGCTATTCGACCCGCCGCAACCACCATGAAGGTAACGCTGACAGTACGATAGAAACCGTGTTCTCCGCCTGTTTCAGCGCCCCTTTTTTGCCCCGACCAGCAACGCTGTATGCTGACCTGTTTATGCGGCGGCTTGACGAGCATGACACTCAGGTTTATCTGGTCAATACTGGTTGGTACGGTGGTTCCGCCGGCAATGGCGGTCAACCCATCAGCCTTGCGCTAACCCGCAGAATCATCGATGCAATACACAGTGGCGAAATTCTTGCCGCCGAGACGAACGCTCTGCAGCCACTGAATTTGACAATACCAACCCGACTTGAGGGTATCGACACAGCCCTGCTAGATCCGCGCCTGGCCTGGCCTGACGCATCAATCTATGAACAAGCGGCAGCGGCACTTGCCGCGCAATTCGTGGCGAATTTTCAGCAATACTCAGTTGATAACAGAATTATTAATGCTGGCCCACTCGGCCACACTACACTTTAAGAGCACCCTAGAACTAATGGCCAATCTTTTGACAGACTCGTTGACCTTTCTCGGCAAGGCTTATGCCGAAGGCCCACTGGAGTTCAACCGCGGCATTGAGCGCGAAGCACTCAGGGTCGATGCCGCGGGCAATCTCGCGCAGACTCCGCACCCCGAGTTCCTCGGCTCGAAATTGACTCACCCGACAATCACCACAGACTTTTCAGAGTCTCAGGTAGAGCTCATCACGCCGGTCGCAAAAACCGCGGATGCCGCCCTGTCTCTGCTCAATGATGTGCATCGCTATGTCTATTCCGGTCTGGGCGAGGAATCACTCTGGTCTGCCAGCATGCCCTGCGCCCTTGGCGACGACCAGAGCATTCCACTGGCCCAATATGGGCCGTCCAACCTCGGGCGCCTGAAAACCACCTACCGGCATGGGTTGAGCAATCGTTACGGCCGCGCAATGCAAACGATCTGTGCGATCCACTACAACTTCTCAGTAGACGCCTCACTGTGGCAGCATCTAGCCCATCTCGAAAAACAAACCAACGACAAACACTATCGGTCGAGACGATATTTTGACCTGATGCGAAATTTCCGGCGACTGTCTTGGCTGCCTGTTTATCTTTTCGGTGCGTCTCCGGCCGTATGCAAAAGCTTTGTAAAGGGGCGTAAACACGCTCTCCATGATTTTGATGCTGACAGCCTGTTTTTGGAGAAGGCCACCTCCTTACGCAATGGTGACCTAGGCTACCAGAGCGAAACTCAAGCTGGCATGCTCGACGTTTGCTACAACTCACTGGACAATTATATCGGCACCCTGGCTAAAGCAATTTGTACACCACACGAAATTTATCAAAAGCTCGGCGTGAAACATGGTCAGGAGTATTTACAGGTCAGCGGTAATATTTTGCAATCAGAGGCGGAATTTTACACCACAATACGCGCCAAGTGTGTGCCTCCCAAGGGCGCCAATTTCCTCACGACCTTAAAGGCTGAGGGTGTTGAATATATTGAGGTTCGACTCTTGGACGTCAATCCCTATCTGCCGCTGGGTATCGACGAAACCCAGATCCACTTTCTTGATGCCTTCTTATTGTACTGCTTGTTAACCGCCAGCCCCGAGCATGATCCCGCGCTATGCGCCAGTGTCAGCAGCAACCTACGCGCCGTCGTTCACAATGGCCAAGACACCTCAACCAGCATCGAAAATTTAGGCCAGCAACAATCAATTAAAACCTGGGGCCAAGCTGTACTGCTAGATGTCATGCACGTCGCGCGGTGGCTCGACAAAACCAATGGAGTCGATGTCTACGCCGCTAGCGTCAGCGCTCAACAAGCTAAACTGATGGACAGTGGGAAAATTCCAAGCGCTCGCATTATCGCAGACATGCGCGCCGAATCGAGTTCCTTCTTTCGCTTCGCCATGAACCAGTCGCAAGCGCACAAGGCGGAATTTGAGCGACAAGGCTTGAGCCAGACAGAGCTCACTTACTTCCAGGCGCTCTCTGAAAAGTCACTGCGCGAGCAAGCTCAAATTGAAGCAACTCCCGGCCCAAGTTTTGATGACTATCTCGCGGCTATGCTGAAGACTTACAAGAGCCTGTGAACCATCTCGCCCATTTCCAACTAGCCGGGGTAGAACACGACCTCATCGTTGGTGGATTTCTTGGTGACTTTGTTAAAGGCCGATTACCTTCTGAGTACGACGCTAACATTGATCGCGGTATTCGTTTGCATCGGGCTATCGACGGATTCACTGATCAGCATCCAATTGTGAAACAGTCTCAGGCGCGGTTCAGCCCAAGACTGCGACGTTTTTCACCTGTCATCACCGATATCGTCTTTGATCATTTTCTCGCTTGCCACTGGCAGCGTTATTCCGCCCTGAGCCTGCAACAATTCAGCCAGCAGATATATCAGATCATTCTCTCTAACGAGTCCACTCTACCGGAAGGCGCAAGACGTTTGATCAACGACATGCAACAGCACCGCCGCCTTGAAAAGTATTCACGCCGAGAATTTGTCGATTCCGCACTTTTCAGTCTGTCCAATCGCATCACGCGAGCCAACCCCATGCACGAAGGATTCGAGGAGTTCTTGACGCATTACGTCGCGCTTGAGTCTGACTTTCTACAGTTCTTCCCCGAAGTGCTGGCATTCTCGACCCAATGGCAACAATCAAATCCCTTGATTGAACAATCATGACCCCCACCTCGCTCACCTGAAAGTCTGTTATTGATCAAGACGGCCATCAGCGTTTTACCCAACATTGTCTGGCGCGCGCGTTGTCTGCAGAAGAATAACTTAAAGCGTTTCTGGCGGGTTTATTACATACTATTGATCTACAACCATGAGCCCAGCTACTAATTCTATGACCCTAATAAAGCTCCCATCGTCTCGTGTTATTTATCTGTGTCTGTTTTCCGCCTGCACATTGCTCATGGCAGTCGCATTGTACATGGAGCATGTAATGGCACTCGAACCTTGCCCGCTGTGCATCATGCAGCGAGTTATGGTCATAGTGGTCGGCGCGATTGCGCTGCTCGCCGCATTGCACGGCCCAACAAAAACGGGCATCCAGATTTATGCAGGGCTGGTGGTCGCAGCCGCCCTAGGCGGTGGCTTCCTGTCAGGCCGGCAGCTGTGGCTGCAAAGCCTGCCCGCTGATGAGGTGCCGGCCTGCGGCCCGAGTCTCGATTACTTGATGGACGTGTTTCCCTTAACCGACGTCCTGAGTATTGTGCTGAGTGGCGATGGGAGTTGCGCCGAAGTTGCCTGGTCCTTATTCGGGATCAGCATCCCGGGCTGGACACTACTCGGCTTTATGGCTTTGCTGGCGGTGGGTGTCTGGCAGATTTTTCAACCTAAAATATAGTCTCGATCATTACCTCGAGGCAGAGGACGGCAGTCGAACCCGTCAGTGCTATACTGGCCGGCCTGCACTGAGTAGACATTGAATGTTATCGCTGAATAATCTCGCTTTACGCCGGGGGACGGATCTTTTGTTTGCCGGCGCCTCGTTCACTATCCATCAAGGCCGCAAGGTCGGGTTTGTGGGTGCCAACGGTGCTGGCAAAACCAGCCTGTTCAAGTTGATTTTGGGTGAGCTGGAGATTGACGAAGGCAGCCTCGAATATCCGCCAGAGACACGCATCGCTCACCTGGAACAAGAAGCGCAGGCCAGCAGCGAAATCGCTCTGGAGTACGTGTTGGCGGGCGACAAGGAACTCAACCAAACCCTCACCGCAATCCAACAGGTAGAACTGACCGAAGACTACGGTCAGATTGCGCGGCTACATGAGAAGCTCGATAGCCTTGATGGCTACACTGCTAAATCACGGGCCGAGCAGCTGATGCTCGGCCTTGGTTTCCTAGCAACGGACTTTGAACGTCCCTTGAGCGCTTTTTCTGGCGGTTGGAGGATACGCCTGAACCTGGCGCAAGCGCTGATGACGCCATCGGATTTGCTGCTTCTGGATGAACCCACAAACCACCTCGACCTGGATGCAATTGTCTGGCTGTCAAACTGGATAAAGGCCTACCGTGGCTCATTACTGTTGATCTCCCACGACCGGGAGTTTCTCGACGAGACTGTCGACAGCATCGCTTACCTGCACCACCAAACCATCGAATTGTTCAGCGGCAACTATTCGCAATTTGAAGTACTCAAAGCCGCGCGACTTGCCGAACAACAAAGCAACTATGAAAAACAGCAACGTGAAGTCAAACATATGCAGGACTTCGTCAGACGATTTCGAGCCCAAGCCACCAAGGCCAGGCAGGCCCAGAGCCGACTCAAGGCCTTGGGCCGCCTCGAACTCATCGCGCCCGCACACATCGATTCCCCATTTCACTTCGAGATTCCCATCGCCGAAAAGTTTTCAGACCCACTACTGTCGCTGGTGGATGCCGACATCGGCTATTCCACTGCCATCTTGACCAATATACGCCTGAGTTTGCACCCAGGCGATCGCCTGGGTCTGCTGGGCCACAATGGTGCTGGCAAAACCACACTGGTCAAGACCTTGCAGGGCGAATTACCCACACTTAGAGGCGAGCGTCAGGAAGGGATGAACCTGAAAATCGGCTACTTCTCCCAGCACCAGGTTGATGACCTGATCTTAGACGAAACTGCCCTGCAGCATATTCGGCGCAGCGATAAGGCCTTGGGCGAGCAGCAAATTCGTAATTACCTGGGCGGCTTTGATTTCCACGGGGATAAGGTGCTGGAGCCCGTCAGAATTTTCTCTGGTGGCGAGAAGGCTCGACTGGCCCTGGCCTTAGTCGCCTTCAGTCGACCGAACCTGCTGCTCATGGACGAACCAACCAACCACCTGGACATCGATATGCGCCACGCCTTAACTGTGGCGCTGCAGTCGTTCGAAGGCGCGTTGTTGCTGATCTCCCACGACCGGCACCTACTCGCTAATACCGTTGATAACTTCCTGCTCGTCGAAGACGGCAAGATCACCATCTTCAAGGGTGATCTCGAAGACTATCGAAAGCGCGTACTGGCGCCAAAAGAGACTGGCAGGGCAGCTTCCAGCGAGCAACCTAACAAGCAATCGGCGCCGGCAAGCAATCAAAGTACGGGAAAACAACTCCGCCAGCTCAGAACGCGGATCAAAACTCTGGATGAACGCCTGGAACGTTTGCACACTAAGCTCAAAGAAACAGACGACGCCCTGACGAGCACCGAACTCTACCAACAGGCAGACGACTCGAACTTACAAAACCTGCTTCGGGAAAAACTCGGACTGGAAGAAGAGATAGAACGACTCGAAGAGCAATGGCTCGACCACCATGAGACATTGGAGAGCATGACCTAAGCACCCCACCCCTGATATCAGGGGTCGAGATTATCCTCCAGCTCTTCAAAAGCAGCCAAAATGCTTGCACCATTGGCTGCTGCCAGAATCTTCGCCTTGAGCTCAGCCCGATTATTCTGGCGATTGGCCTGATGCATTTCAACAGCGTGCCAATGGACCATTTTCTCCCACACGGGATCGAGAATTTCGGCACCCGATATTTCAGCGCCATCCAATCCCTTGATGGTCGAGTGACGAAACTCTGAAATCGCCACCTTTAGCCAAGCCACATGAACCGCCTCATCCTGCCTGATGCGATTGATCAAGGCGACGGCATGCTGTGCCTCTTGGCGCTTATCCGGAAATACGTCCGGATGATCAATCACCCGCTCATAAAAATCAAAAGCCCGCTCAGCTCTGACCTCAATCATCAATAGGTTCATCAGAAAGGCCATAACCCCTTCATACTCTGCACCGATCTGTGGCATTTCACGGCTGGCTTTTTCACGACCGATACTGATCGGCGCCACCGGTAGCGGGAACTTGTTCTTGCCAAAGATCAGATCACGAGTGGCGTACCACATCACATCGTGGCCGCCGGCCTCGGATTGCGGGTTGCCCCCCTCGTCCCAGCCGTGGGTTGTTAGCAAACCTTTACCAAGATGGCCCAGCGCTGTTGCGCTGATATCTTCTTTGATGATTAGAGCGAAGTCCGGTGGACTCAGGTCTGCCAGCGCCCGGCCTCGACCCTCGATCAAACCCGTGATGGTCAATGAATCCCACAATGGTTGCTCGACGCCCTGCTGCAGCAACCAAACTTGTTGGTCTATCGACGGATAATGCGGCTCTACCAGCAATGCGGTGGTCGCCTCGACAATGGCTATGTTTCTGTCCTGCAAGCTCGCTAACCAAGCGTTGATCGCGGGCCAACGGAAACGGGTTCGAGGCGACAGATAAAGGCCATCTTCGGAAAAACCACCATGAAGTCTCAGCCCACACTCAACATGGGACATCGCATAGTCATGCTCTGTCTCTAATTCGGCTTTGCTATAGGTTAGCCTGGTCATGCCCGCCCCTTGTGCTGTTGCTGGTTGTTTTTATTGCAGCCTGTTTGTTCTGCAGCGCATGATCCATTCGTCAGGTGTCGATCCAGACCAATCGCCGAATGTTGCAATGACATCAGGGTCGCAGCGCCCAAAGGCGCTACCAAATACTCGCGCTCGCGTCTTTGTGCTGGCAATGATCCGCTGCGAATTCGATTAAACGCCGCGGGCCGACACCTTGTCAAACTGGCGCAAGGTGACATCGGGATGCTCGTACCTTATCCACATCAGCGCTATAATAAACGCCTTATTCATCAGCAGCCTGACAAGACCATGAGCCGACAGTTTCCTGCAACCCGAATGCGCCGCATGCGCCGTGATGATTTTTCTAGGCGTTTAATGCGCGAAAATCAGCTAAGCAGTGACGACCTTATTTATCCCGTCTTCGTCATTGAAGGCGAGCAAACAACCGAAGCTGTCGCCAGCATGCCCGGCGTCGAGCGCAAAACTATTGACCTGCTGGTGGCAGAAGCGCGGCTAGTGGCGCAACTTGGCATTCCCATGATCGCCTTGTTCCCAGTTGTCGAGGCGGGCAAAAAATCTGAATGGGGGGAGGAATCCTTCAACCCCAACGGTCTTGCTCAGCGCGCTGTGAGAGCGATCAAGGAGGCAGTACCTAACCTTGGCGTCATGACCGATGTGGCGCTGGATCCCTTCACCGTTCATGGTCAGGACGGCATCCTTGACAGCCAAGGCTATGTTCTCAATGACGTCACTGTCGATACTCTAGTCAAGCAGGCCTTATCCCATGCTGACGCTGGCGCCGACGTCATTGCCCCCTCTGACATGATGGACGGTCGCATCAGTGCCGTTCGCAAGGCACTGGAACAGGCCGGACATGTGAATACTCGAATACTCGCCTACTCGGCAAAATACGCGTCCGCGTACTACGGGCCTTTTCGCGATGCCGTTGGTTCGGCTGCCAATCTCGCCGGTGGCGATAAATACAGTTATCAGATGGATCCTGCCAATCTCGACGAGGCTCTTCAGGAGGTCGAATTGGATCTTGCCGAGGGCGCCGATATGGTAATGATCAAGCCGGGCATGCCCTACCTCGATGTTGTTCGGCGCGTTAAGGACACCTTTGGCGTGCCAACCATGGTGTATCAGGTCAGTGGTGAATATGCCATGCATATGGCCGCTATTCAAAATGGCTGGTTGGACGAAAGTGTGATTTTGGAATCATTGCTGGGCATGAAAAGAGCCGGCGCAGACGCTATTTTGACTTATTTCGCCATTAGGGCCGCAACGCTACTCAAAAACCGCGGATAAAACCTCAGCTCACGGCCTTAACACCCTGCTGATGCACCGAAGCAGGGCGCTCATGGTCTCTTCAACAACGGCGCCTCGGATCGAGATTGAACAGCATCAGAGGGCGGGTTTTGGTTGTGAAAATATCAGACTCAGATTAGGATACGCCTCTTCTAACCTGTTACAACGTCACTCGTTTTTATTGGGAGCCCTACAAAATGTCCGAGATCAGTCATGTTACAGATGATACATTTGAAGCCGAAGTTCTAAAATCTGACGTGCCTGTGTTGGTCGATTACTGGGCTGAATGGTGTGGACCTTGCAAGGTGATTGCACCGGTTTTAGAAGAGATCGCCGCTGAATATGCCGGTAAAATACGGGTTTGCAAGCTGGATATTGATAGCAACGAAGATACGCCACCCAAATACGGTATTCGTGGCATTCCGACCTTGATGCTGTTTAAGAATGGCGCCGTGGAGGCGACTAAAGTTGGTGCGTTATCAAAGTCGCAGCTCACCGCATTTTTGGACAGCAACATCTAGTCAGGGCCGCACTGGCATAATTGCCCTAGCAACGAGTGCCAGACAACCGGCGCTCGACGCCGGTTCGGCTTTATACCGAATTATCGCTCGCTGCAACGCTGCTCAATAGTTTTAAAAAAAAGAGTTGACAACAGCCACTAAAAGCGACAATTTTAACACATCAATTTATTTTGGATCACGCGTGGGGAACGCGATAGATCACCAGTATTCCGCTCTAAGCTCGCCCTCTTCTTAGTTAGACAATCCAAAATACGAGAACTCCCTGGCCCAATTGGGCGAAGCTTAGTTGCAATTTCAATAGTCATGTCCTACTCCAAGACCTTAATTGCAGTCCTTTTTTTGCACATCCAGACAATCAGACCAACCTAACAAGTGAACCTATGAACCTTACTGACCTCAAAGCCAAACCTATCCCAGAGTTGCTCGAAATCGCCCAGGAAATGGGCATGGAAAATCTCGGACGCTCACGCAAACAAGAAATCATCGCTAATATTTTGAGAAAACACGCAAAGGGTGGTGAAGCCATTTATGGCGATGGGACACTGGAAATTTTACAGGATGGCTTCGGCTTTTTGCGCTCAGCAGACAGCTCCTACTTAGCGGGGCCTGACGATATTTATGTGTCGCCGAGTCAAATTAGGCGCTTTAATCTGCGTACCGGCGACAGCGTTTCAGGCAAGATCCGACCACCCAAAGATAGCGAGCGTTATTTCGCGCTGTTGAAGGTTGACCAAATCAACTTCACCGATCCTGCCCAATCAAAAAACAAAATTCTGTTTGAAAATTTAACACCCCTCTTTCCTGACAAACCCCTCAGACTCGAGGCAGGTAACGGCAGTACTGAAGACCTGACGTCACGAATTATTGACCTGACATCACCGATCGGCAAAGGCCAGCGAGGTTTGATTGTATCGCCACCGAAAGCCGGCAAGACGCTCATACTCCAAAACATCGCCCAAGCCATTGTTCGTAATAACCCCGAGTGCCATCTGATCGTTCTGCTGATCGACGAGCGGCCAGAAGAGGTGACTGAGATGCAGCGCTCAGTTCGCGGTGAAGTCGTTGCCAGCACATTTGATGAGCCACCCTCGCGACATGTACAAGTCAGCGAAATGGTGATTGAAAAAGCTAAACGGCTGGTTGAACACAAGACCGACGTCGTGATTCTCCTGGACTCGATCACTCGCTTGGCTCGCGCCTACAATACGGTCATACCCGCATCGGGTAAGATTTTGACTGGTGGTATTGATGCTCACGCGTTGGAACGGCCAAAGCGCTTTTTTGGCGCCGCACGAAATATCGAAGAGGGCGGCTCCCTAACCATTATCGCAACGTGTCTGATTGATACGGGTTCGAAAATGGACGAAGTTATCTATGAAGAGTTCAAAGGCACTGGCAACATGGAGCTTCATCTGGAACGGAAGATAGCGGAAAAGCGCGTCTATCCCGCTATTAATATTCGGCGTTCTGGAACTCGAAGAGAAGACCTGCTGATGAGTGAAGAAGAGCTACAAAAAGCCTGGATCTTACGCAAGATTCTCCACGAAATGGAT
>Ga0209533_1001296_pt1 | contig 23373 bp, 14 predicted proteins | sample COG_04_FD_184748 | JGI IMG/M metagenome (GOLD analysis project Ga0209533, IMG submission 184748) | Pelagic Microbial community sample from North Sea - COGITO 998_met_04 (SPAdes) (version 2) | ecosystem: Environmental > Aquatic > Marine > Neritic zone/Coastal water | place: Helgoland, sampling...
CAACATCAACGAAAGTAGGTTCAAAACGCCACCAGGTTGATGGTAAGTGTCCTTTACTTAAAACAATCGCAATAATATCAAAACGCTCAAACCACATCCCAATGTTAATGGCAATTGAAATAATGAAAGTCCATATAAAACTTCTTCTTATTTTTTTGAACCATAATAATTGTGGTGTAATAATATTGAAGATGATTAATGACCAGAATGCCCAAGCATAAGGTCCAGTTGCAGCACCTACAGATAAATATGTATAGTTTTCATAAGGAGAACCGGTATACCATGCGATAAAAAATTCAGTTGCATAGGCTACGGCAACAATACCACCTGTTAGGATAATTACAATGTTCATATACTCAATGTGCATACGGGTAATGTAATCTTCCATATTGGTCACCTTTCTCATAATCCCTAATAAAGTTTGTACCATTGCAAATCCTGAAAAGATTGCTCCAGCTACGAAATAAGGAGGGAAAATTGTTGAGTGCCATCCTGGATTGATTGAAGTTGCAAAATCCATCGATACAATCGTGTGTACAGAAAGTACTAATGGAGTTGCCAAACCAGCTAACACCAAAGATACTTCTTCAAAACGTTGCCAATCTTTTGCTCTTCCCGACCAACCGAATGATAATAAGGCATATATTTTCTTTTGAAAAGGTTTTACTGCTCTATCACGAATCATTGCGAAATCTGGAAGTAAACCTGTCCACCAAAATACTAATGATACAGATAGGTAGGTAGAAATTGCAAATACATCCCAAAGTAATGGCGAATTAAAGTTTACCCATAAAGAACCAAATTGATTCGGAATTGGCAATACCCAATAAGCATTCCAAGGTCTACCCATGTGAATAATTGGAAACAATCCTGCCTGAAAAACGGCAAAGATCGTCATGGCTTCCGCAGAACGGTTAATGGCCATTCTCCATTTTTGACGGAATAATAAAAGTACTGCTGAGATTAAAGTTCCGGCGTGACCGATACCTACCCACCATACAAAGTTTGTAATATCCCAAGCCCATCCAATGTTCTTGTTCAATCCCCAAACCCCAATTCCGGTTCCAACAGTATAAAAGATACAACCAAATCCCCATAACATTGCTGCTAAAGAAATATAGAAAGCTATATACCAATTTTTATTTGCCTGACCTTCGATAGGTTTTGCAATATCTTCAGTAATATCGTGATAACTTTTATCACCGAGTACTAAAGGTTCTCTAATGGATGCTTCGTAATGAGACATATTTTTATATCTTAATTTTTAATTACGCTTCGTTTGTATTTCTAACCTTCACTTGATACACTACATTCGGTTTCGTTTGTAGATAATCTAAAACATGATAAGCTCTTTTATCTGCAGCTAACTTTGTAACAACTTCTTTCTCGTTGTTTACATCACCAAACTGTAAAGATCCTGTTGTACAAGCTGATGAACATGCTGTTGCAAATTCTCCTGCTTCAATTTTCCTTCCTTCTTTCTTGGCTTTCAAAATGGTTGCTTGTGTCATTTGAATACACATAGAACATTTTTCCATCACCCCTCTAGAACGAACAACTACATCTGGATTTAAAACCATTTTACCATACTCGTTGTTCATGTGGAAATCAAACTCATTGTTATTTGAGTAATTGAACCAGTTGAAACGACGTACTCTATATGGACAGTTGTTTGCACAATATCTTGTTCCCACACATCTGTTGTAAGCCATGTGGTTTTGACCTTGTTTACTGTGTGTAGTTGCAGCTACTGGACAAACCGTCTCACAAGGAGCATGGTTACAGTGCTGACACATCATTGGCTGGAAAGTAACTTGAGGATTTTCTGCCTCAGTTTCAATAGCAGCATACATATCAGCTCTACTTAAGCCCAATTCGTCTGTTGCAAACTTTCTCACTTTTGGAGATGTTGGTTCATGACCTGTTGCCGCTCTGTATTCTTCTTCTACTCCTGAAGAATAGTATCTATCGATACGCAACCAGTGCATATCTCGACCAACTCTTACTTCGTTTTTACCAACTACGGGTACATTGTTTTCTGCATGACATGCTACAACACATGATCCACAACCGGTACAAGAGGTTAAATCGATAGAAAGATTGAAATGGTGTCCAACTTCTCGATTGTGCTCGGCCCATAAATCAATAGACTTCGCCTCCACTTCTTGATGATCGTAAGAAACCATTGCTGGAATGTTCCAACCGTTTTTATGATCTTTTGGATCGATATTCACATAATCTTTTAAAGAAACTTCTTTTAAGATATCGTGACGTCCTGCAATTGTTTTTTGTACTTGTGTACAAGCAAACCTATGCGTTCCGGATACTTTTTCGATAGCAACACCGTATTGTACTGTGTTGGCATCTTTATATAATGGGTAGGCATTGACTCCTACTTTCATTTCATCTTTAAAACCGAGTGTTCTACCATATCCTAAAGCAAGACCGATAGATCCTGGTGCTTGACCTGGTTGAATTAATACAGGAACATTGGCAACTGTTACTCCATTAAGAGTCAGATTTGCATAATCCCCATCAATCGCTCCATTGTCTTTTATTGGATTGGTAAACCCTAATTTCTTGGCGTCTGCCATAGAAATGGTTAAGTAATTGTCCCAAGAAGCTCTTGTTAATGGATCTGGAAATTCTTGCAACCAAGGATTGTTTGCCTGTTTCCCATCTCCTAAACCAGTAGAGGTATAAAGAACCAATTCAAATTCTGATGCTTTTACTGAGCGGTACAAGTTAGCAGTAGCCTCTGAAAGTGATACTGATTTCAGTGCAACCGTTTTGGAAACTTCTTTTGTAAAGAAACCATTGTGCAATGCAGTGTTCCATGAAGCTCCTCCCAACACGTTTGAAGACCAAAAAGATTTTAAATAATCGTAGTAAGAAGTTGAACTTCCTGACCAAGCTAATAAAACTTCTTGAATTTGACGTGTTTTGAATAGTTTCTGAATGGTTGGCTGAACTAAACTGTAGTTTCCTTCAGAAATAGAAACATCTCCCCAACTCTCTAAAAAGTGAGTTGCTGGTAATACATAATTTGAAGCGGCAACCGTATCGTTATTCTCGACAGCAATTGCTACTGATAATTTATCTTTTAAAGCCGTTGCAAATTCTTGTCCATTTGCTAAACTATAAACAGGATCTACATTATATGAAACAACACCTGCAAGCGTTCCAGATTTTAAATCTGCAACCATTTGTGCAACATCTGCATCGTTTCCTTGGCGAATGTTTAAGGTATTTGTTACATCAATAATTTCACTACCTAAAATTCGATTGATTTCTAAGGTAATTAATTGTGCGTTCTTATCATTTAAACCTGTTAAAACAACCGCTTTAGAACCTGCCTTTTGTAAGGTAGCTGCTAATTTTTTGATGGCTGCATCTTGGGCAGTTGCTTTCGAAGCAACATTGTTTCCTGAGAGGGCATTGTATAGATTTAACAAGGCGAATACTTGATCGGATGGTTTTACAACCATACGCTTATCTGCATTTGCACCTGTTAATGACATGTTACTTTCTAACTGAACATGGTAAGACATTTTTCCATTTTCAGGTTTTCTTCCAGCAACATATGCTTTCTCAAAACCTCCGTGAAAATCACCTAAGAAATCGGCTTCAAAAGAAACGATTACTTCCGCTTTGTCTAAATGATAATTTGGCAATGCTCTTTTGCCATATACTTCTTGAAAAGCATCTGCAGCTCCACTTTCTGAAACGGCATCATATACCACATGTTTTACGTTTGGATATGCAGCGGTAAATTCTCCTACAATTTTGGTTGTAGAGGGACTTGCCATGGTACCTGTTAATAAAACAACTGGTTTGTTTGCAGCTCTTAAAGCAGCTAGCGTAGCTCCAATTTCTGCATCGGCATCCGCCCAAGAAATTGCGTTTCCACCTTTAGTAGGCTCTTTCAAACGAAGGCTTTCATCATACAACGACAATACAGAAGCTTGCACTCTTGCATTTGTAGTTCCATTTGCCTCTTTGTTTGGCATGATTTGGATTGGACGCCCTTCTCTTGTTTTTACTAAAACATTCGCAAAGTCGTATCCATCTGCTACTGTTGTTGCAAACCAATCTGCAACTCCAGGAATAATATCGTTTGGTTTTACTACGTAAGGAATCGATTTGATCACCGGCCCTTCACAGGCAGCTAACGATGCTGCTGCGGTTGTAAAGCCAACATACTTTAAAAAGTCTCTACGCGAAGTAGAAGAAGTCTCAAGTGTTTCTTTATCACCTAAAAAATCATCTGTAGGAATGTTTTCTACAAATTCATTTTTACTTAGCGTTTCAACAACAGAACTATCTTTTAGTTCTTCAACACTTTTCCAGTATTTTTTGATTGAAGCCATTTACTTATTGGTATTAGTTTTTAGTTTTTGTTGTTCGTTTTCACTGCAACAAAAAACAATTCTCTTCTTTGATTAATAATGACACTTACCACACTCTAATCCACCTAACTGAGCCGCTGTAACTTTATCTACACCGTACTTTTTAGCTAATTGCTCGTGAATTTTTGCGTAATATTCGTTTCCTTTTAAATCTACATTTGTTTCTCTGTGACAGTCAATACACCAACCCATTGTTAATGGAGCATGTTGATACAACTCTTCCATTTCTTCAACTGGACCATGACATTTCTGACATTGAACCCCTGCAACAGTAACGTGTTGTGAGTGATTGAAATATACAAAATCAGGTAAATTGTGAATGCGCACCCATTTGATTGGCTTTGTATCTCCTGTATATTCTAATTCCTCTGCGTCCCAACCTGCAGCTTTATATACTTTTGCAATTTCTTTATCTAATTCTGCTTTCTCTAAGGTTCTGTCTTCTAAAACAACCACTGTATTGTCTGCAACTTCAGCAATACTTTTGTGACAGTTCATACAAACATTCACCGAAGGAATTCCAGAGTGCTTACTATGCTTTGCGGAAGAGTGACAGTATTGACAGTCAATTTTATTATCTCCTGCGTGTATTTTGTGAGAGAATACAATCGGTTGCACCGGCTGATATCCTTGATCTACACCTACACTAAATAAAGTTCCAAATAATACATATGCAGACATCAACAGCGCGAAGATGACAAACAACACATGTAAGAATGTATTCTTTTTAATTCCTGCCCATAATTCTTGCAAGTCTCTTTTAAGATTTGACTGTATTTCTGAGTCTTTCTTTTTGTTTCCTTTTAACTCATTGACTTGCTTCAACAATGAAGCAATCATGATAAAGGCAACGATAATCGCCGCGGCTAAAATCATAATCACCCAAGAAGGAGCTCCTCCAGTGGCACCACCATCAGTTCCGGTTCCTTCAGCTGTTACCTCAGCAACTTTTTTGATTTCACCGACTGTGGTATAATATAAAATATCATCAATATTTTGATCTGTCAAAGCTGGAAAAGCAGTCATCACAGAACCGTTGTATTCTTCATAAATGGCAATGGCATCTGCATCCCCTGAAGCTCTTAACGCTGCGTTGTTTTTAATCCAAGACTTCAGCCAGTCGTTCTCTCTACGAGACTCCACACCACCTAATTTTGGCCCAATCAACTTTTTGTCTAACTTGTGACAAGAAGCACATTGAGATTTAAATAAATTTTTTCCTTCTTTGTGACGAGCCTCATCTACATCTTGTGCGTTTGAGGAAAGAGTGAATGCGAATAATAAAAGAAATGTGATACTTTTAAAAAGCAAACTCGTAAGTCTATTGTGCAATGCTACACTTTTCATATTTACAACTATAATTTAAATATTCTAGTTAAAAACTGAATCAAAATTAACCCGTGATTCAGTTGCACAAAAGTACTACTTATTGCTAAATTTTTAAAAGCGAATGGAATCTTAAATATCAATTTATAATAATTCTAAATAAGATATTTTGCAATATAGTATGTAACAAGTTGTTACTTTTGTAGAAAGAATATAAACGATGAACATAAAAGCTATTTTACTCACTTTTGCCTGCTTATTTTGCCTTGGGAATTCCACCAGCTACGCACAATCACAAAACAATGATAATGACAGCATTCGTGCTATTATTGAGAAAAAAAGAGACTACAATGAGCGCAAAGGCATTGGGTATCGCATTCAGCTTTACAACGGAAGTGAAAAACGTGTGAAGACTATTAGAGCGAAATTTCGCATCGAATTTCCATCGATAGAGACCTATTTAAAATACAATGCACCAGAATGGAAAATACAAGTTGGTAGTTACAAAACAACTTTAGAGGCCGCCAAAGGATTGAGAGAAATAAGTAAGAAGTTCTCAGGTGCTATCATCATTCCAATAAGTAAATAAAAAAATTACAACCAAAAAAAAACGCCGCAAATTGCGGCGTTTTTTTTGAACGATATTGAAAATATTATTTCAATTTTTTCTTTACTGCTACTTCTTTATAAGCTTCAATAGTATCTCCTTCTTGAATATCATTATAACCTTTTAATTGAAGTCCACAATCATATCCTTTGGCTACTTCTTTTACATCGTCTTTGAAACGTTTTAAAGAGGTCAATACACCGTCATGAACAACGATTCCGTCTCTAATAATTCTAATTTTAGAATCTCTAAAGATTTTACCAGAGATGACCATACATCCTGCAATGTTCCCCACTTTCGAGATTTTATACACCTCTCTAATTTCTACATTACCACTGATTTCCTCTTTCATGTCTGGAGATAACATTCCTTCCATTGCATCTTTTAAGTCACCAATTGCATCATAAATAATAGAATACGTTCTAATATCTACTTCTTCTCTATCTGCAATGATTCTCGCGTTTCCTTGCGGACGAACGTTAAAACCTACAATAATTGCATCTGAAGCAGTTGCTAATAACACATCACTTTCTGTAATGGCTCCAACTCCTTTATGTAAAATATTTACTTGAATTTCTTCGGTAGATAATTTCTGGAAAGAATCTGTCAATGCTTCTACAGAACCATCTACATCTCCTTTTAAGATAATGTTCAACTCTTTAAAGTCTCCCAATGCAATTCTACGTCCAATTTCATCTAAGGTTAATGTTTTCTGAGTTCGAACAGATTGCTCACGTTGTAATTGAGAACGTTTCGATGCAATTTGTTTTGCTTCTCGTTCGTCATCAAATACATTGAATTTATCTCCTGCTTGTGGCGCTCCATCCAATCCTAAGATAGATACTGGCGTTGAAGGACCAACTTCTTTCAAGTTGTTTCCTTTATCATCAAACATGGCTCTTACTTTACCACTGTGTTTACCAGCCAATAAGTAATCTCCAATTTTTAAGGTTCCTGCTTGTACTAAAATCGTAGAAACATATCCTCTACCTTTATCTAGTAATGCTTCCACAACCGCACCAACTGCATTTTTATTCGGGTTTGCTTTTAATTCTAAAACCTCAGCCTCTAATAAAACTTTCTCTAACAATTCTGGAATTCCTTCTCCAGTTTTTGCAGAAATATCTTGCGATTGAATACTACCTCCCCAATCTTCAACTAATAAATTCATAGCTGCTAATTGTGTTTTTACATTGTCTGGATTGGCATTGGGCCTGTCAATCTTATTGATTGCAAAAATAATTGGGACTCCTGCAGCTTGTGCATGAGAAATTGCTTCTTTCGTTTGCGGCATCACATCATCATCTGCTGCGGCTACAATAATTACTAAATCGGTTACTTGTGCACCACGGGCTCGCATAGCGGTAAACGCTTCGTGACCTGGTGTATCTAAAAATGCAATTTGTTGTTCGCCAACGGCTACAGAATAGGCTCCAATATGTTGCGTAATTCCTCCGCTTTCTCCCTCTATTACATTTGCTTTTCTAATATAATCTAATAAAGACGTCTTTCCGTGATCTACATGTCCCATCACCGTAATAATTGGCGCACGGGTAATCATATCTTCCGGTTTGTCTTCAACTTCTTCAATCGCTTCTTCTACTTCAGCTCCTATAAATTCTACCGTATAATTAAACTCTTCTGCAACAATCACCAAAGTTTCAGCATCTAAACGCTGATTCATGGTCACCATCATTCCAAGCATCATACAAGAAGAAATAATATTGGTTACTGGAACATCCATCATAATAGCAACTTCACTTACAGTAACGAACTCAGTTACTTTTAAGATTTTGTTATCTAATGTCTGTGCTTCTAGTTCTGCTTCTGTATGCTCTCTACGTGCATCTCTTTTATTTCTACGATACTTCGCTCCTTTTCCTTTGCTAGATTTCCCTTGAAGTTTCTCCAACGTATCTCTAACTTGCTTCTGAATTTCTGCTTCTGTAGGCTCTTCTTTTTTAACAGGAGTTTGATTTGCTCGACCTCTATTAAAAGGTGGTTTTCCACTTCCGCTTCTTGCTTGGGGTCTTCCGACTCCACCTCCACCACTTCTGGAAGGAGTTCCAGAACCTGTTGTTGGCTTGTTAATTCGCTTTCGTTTCTTTCGAGGATCGTTGGCGTTTGCAGGCTTTGTTTCTGGCTTTTTCTTTTTCGGCTTGTCGAATTGCTTTAAGTCAATCGTTTTCCCAGTTATCTTAGGACCGTCTAATTTTTTATATTGAGTAACCAATGCTTCTGCATTTTCTGCAGTTACTTCTTTTGCTTTTTCTTCTGCTACTTTTTGTTTTGCAACTATAGGTGTTGCTTCTTTTTCAACAGCAGTAATTTTCTTAGCCGCTTCTTTTACCTCTACTTTGGCAACTTCTTTCGCTACTGTTTTTGGTTTTTCGGCAACCACCTTTTCTTCTTTAGGCGTTTCTTCAACAGTTTTAGGCGCTTCTTTTGAAGGAACTGCTGCAGCGACCACCTCTTTTTCTGTTTCGGGTTGTTTTTTACCCGTTGGATTATTGATATCTATCTTACCAACAGTCTTAAATGCTAATTTTTCGGCTTTGGCTTTTAGAATAACTTCTTCTTTCTTTTCTTCCTCTGCTCTTTTCTTCTCTAATTTAGCTTCAAGCTCCAAACGAATCGCTTCTTTCTCTTTTCGTTTTTCTTCACCAACTTCCTTAGATGCTGCTTTTTTGCTTGCGTCAGTTTGAAAACCATCAAGTAAAACTTGATATACGTCTCCAGATATTTTAGCAGTAGGTCTAGCTTCAACGTTGTGTCCGTTTTTTTCTAGAAATTCTACAGCTCTATCTAGAGAAATATTTAATTCTCTTAAAACTTTATTAAGCCTCATTGTTTTGCCTTCAGACATATAATATATTTTAGCCTTTAATTCTGTAAAAATAAACTTTTTACTTTAATTCTTTTTCTTGGTTGATTACTCTTCGAATTCTTCTTTCAAGATTCTTTGAACATCTACAATTGTTTCTTCTTCTAAATCTGTTCTTTTTACCAATTCTGCAACACTTGCATCTAAAACGCCTCTTGCAGTATCTAAACCAATTTTCTTGAATTCAACAATGATCCAATCTTCTATTTCGTCAGTAAATTCAGTCAATTCAACATCTTCTTCTTCTAAACCTTCTCTTTGAACGTCTATTTCGTAACCTGTTAATTCACTTGCCAAACGGATATTCACTCCACCTCTACCAATTGCTTTCGAAACTTCTTCTGGCTTTAATAGTACGCTTACACGTCCTTTTTTACCATTTCGTTCTTCTTCATACATTTCAATTTCCATTGATGTCACTTTTGCAGGACTCAATGCTCTTGAAATAAACAACTGTTCGTTTTTTGTATAATTGATAACGTCAATGTTTTCGTTTCCTAACTCACGAACAATACCGTGAATTCTAGATCCTTTTACACCAACACAAGCTCCAACTGGGTCAATTCTATCATCATAAGAATCTACTGCAACTTTTGCTTTTTCTCCAGGAATCCTAGCCACACGTTCTACGGTAATTAAACCATCGAAAACTTCTGGAATTTCTTGTTCAAATAATTTGTTTAAGAATTCTGGTGATGTTCTTGATAAAATAATTGCAGGTTTGTTTCCTCTTAATTCTACCGACTTGATCACACCTCTTACTGAATCTCCTTTTCTAAAAAAGTCGGAACGTATTTGCTCACTTTTCGGTAAAACAATTTCATTTCCTTCATCATCCAACAAGATAATTGCATTGTGACGAATATGGTGCACTTCTGCGCTGTACAAATCACCTTCTAAATCTTTAAATTGCTTAAAGATATTTGTGCTATCGTGTTCAAATATTTTAGAAATCAAGTTTTGACGCAATGCCAAAATTGCTCTTCTTCCTAAATCGATTAGCTTCACTTCTTCAGATACGTCTTCGCCAATTTCAAAATCTGGCTCAATCAATCTCGCTTCTGCTAATTCTATTTCTTCATTATCATCTTCAGAAAAACCGTCTGCGACTACAATTCGATTTCTCCAAATTTCTAAATCTCCTTTATCTGGGTTGATGATGATATCAAAATTATCATCAGAACCAAACTTTCGTTTTAAGGCAGCTCTAAAAACTTCTTCTAAAATAGACATTAGGGTTACCCTGTCTATACTTTTGTTATCTTTAAATTCTGAAAACGAATCAATTAATGCTATATTTTCCATTACATTCTTGCTTAAAATACAATCTTCACTTTTGCTTCTTTAATCTCTGTATATAAAAGAGTTGCTGTTTTCTCTACAGTAACTTTTCCTTTACCTATTGGCTTAGGCTCTCTTGCTTTCCACTTCAAAACAATCTGATCGTCTGTCGCTTCGGCTAAAGTTCCTTCAAAATTCTCTTCTGCAGTGGTTACTTTTAATATCCTATTGATATTTTTAACATACTGCCTTTTTACTTTTATTGGGTGGGCAATGTCGGGTGTAGAAACCTCCAAAGAAAAATCATAAACTTCTCTATCGATATTATTTTCTATGTTTCTACTGATACGCATACACTCGCTTAGCGCAACTCCTTGATCCCCATCAATAACAATTTGAATTCTATTATTGGTTGATATTTCAAAACTTATCAGATACAAAGATTCGTTAACTGCTAGTGCTTCCTCTAATAAATCCTTTACCTTTTCGTTCATCTTAAAATATAAAAAGAGGGGACTTTTGGTCCCCTTCATTTTCTCAACTGTACTGATTTCGGTGCAAATATACTACAATGTTTGTGAATTAACAAAAAGAGTTGAAGTCATTTATTTTTTGTATCTTTATATACACCAAGTTCTCACCTAAATTCTTTTTATTTATGAAAAAAATTTTAGTCCCTATTGACTTTTCTAAACAATCCGAATTTGCTTCCAAGATTGCAAATAAAATTGCTGAAAAATCTGAAAGTATCATTTACTTACTCCACCTTATCGAATTGCCTTCTGGGGTTATTGATATGACTGCTGGAAGTCGATTTAGCATTCCAGAAAGCATATTGTATCTTAGAAAAACAAAAGAGAAGATCGTGCGTTTTAAAGAGCGTATTTTTTCTAAAGATATCGAGGTTCAGCACATCATTAAACTCCAAAATCCTTATGAAGGAATTACAAAATATGGCAACAAACTTGACATAGATTTAATAGTAATGGGCTCTAAAGGACATTCTAAGTTTGAAGAAATATTAATCGGCTCGAATACAGAAAAGGTGGTAAGAACTTCAAAAATACCCGTTCTTGTTGTCAAGAAAGATGCTGAAAAATTTAAGTTTAAAGATTTCGTATTTGCATCGAACTTTAAGAAAGAGAACCGTGTTGCTTTTGAAAAATTTTTAACTTTTGCGCATCTCTTTAAAAGTAAAATTCATTTACTAAAAATAAATACACCCGATAAATTTGAAAGTACTTTAGCGGCAGAAACAAAAATAAAAGACTTTATTGATGGTTATAAATTACCAAAACACTCAATCACAGTTTACTGCGATGTTTCTGTTGAAAGGGGGATTTTAAATTTTTCTAGAAATAAAAACATCGACATTATTGCATTAACGACACATGGCAGAAGTGGTTTGTCGCATTTATTTAATGGAAGTGTAGCCAAAAACCTCTCTAAATCTGCTTTAAAACCAATGTTGACTTTTAAAATTTAACCCTTTTACAAGTCGTTTTAAAATAAAAAAGCTTCAAATTTTTAAATTTGAAGCTTTTTGTTGGCCTACAAGGACTCGAACCTTGAATGTCGGTACCAAAAACCGGTGTGTTACCAATTACACCATAGGCCAATGCATTATTGCGGGTGCAAATTTAAACCAAAGTTTCAATCCTACAAGCATTTTTTTAAAAAAAATTTCTTTAACAAATTTTTATGTTATTTTGTGAACGGTAAAAAGGTAGAATTAAGATTTTATTAGTAATAATTACTAAATTCGCCACAGACTATTACAAAAATATATGACAGCAGTAAACTTCAAAAAGTGGGACCTTATTTTAGGTTGGGTAATCTTTGCAATTGCGCTAATCACCTATACATTAACCATTGAGCCCACCGTAAGCTCCTGGGATGTTGGAGAGTATATCTCTACAGCCATTAAGCTAGAAGTAGGCCACCCACCTGGAGCGCCTCTTTTCCAAATGTTAGGTGCCTTTTTTGCAATGTTTACTACCGATGTAACCGAAATTGCTAAAATGGTCAACTTCATGTCTGCCCTCGCGAGTGCCTTTACAATTCTCTTTATGTTTTGGACCATTTCTAACTTGGGTAAAAAGCTCGCCTTAAAATCGGGTGCACTCTCAGATGGGAAATACATCGCTATCTTAGGAAGTAGCATCGTTGGGTCTTTGTCCTACACTTTTTCTGATAGTTTTTGGTTCAGTGCCGTAGAAGGTGAAGTGTATGCAATGTCGTCTTTTTTAATGGCACTACTCTTCTGGTTAGGTCTAAAGTGGGAAAGCGAAATGCAAACCCCAAGAGGAAATAAATGGCTCGTATTAATCAGTTTTGTCGTTGGTCTGTCCTTTGGTGTTCACATTCTTTCCTTATTAGTGATTCCATCCATAGTGATGTTGTATTTCTTTAAAACCTACAAAGAAATCAATCTTAAAACAACCACAATTGCCACCCTAATCTCTGTCGTTGTTTTAATGTTTGTTTTTAAATTCTTATTTCCTTTTACCTTACAATTCTTTAGTTCCTCTGAATTGTTTTTTATCAATTCTATTGGCATGCCTTTCAACTCCGGAACCATCATCGCAGGAATTGTATTGATTGCACTGTTTTACGTTGGATTAAACTGGACGCGTAAAAAAGACAAAGTAGCGGCAAACACCCTTATTTTATCCTTACTATTTATCATGATTGGTTTTTCTTCTTGGATCATGTTGCCCATTAGAGCCAATGCAAATACCACGATTAACGAAAACAATCCATCGAGTGCACGGGAGCTATTGGCCTACTACAATCGAGAACAATATGGAGATGCCAATGTTTTTTATGATACCTATTATTCCAATTCTTATGATAGAGAAATAAGCGCTAGTACTCCAAGAAAAGATGACAAGCCCAAGTATGAAAAGAAAAATGGGAAATATATCATTGTCAATAAATACAAAAATGTATTGCAAAACTATTCGGACAAGCACAAAGGCTTCATACCACGAATGGTAGACCCTACACCTAGTGTTATCGAACGATACAAAGCCATTGCTGGCATTCCACAAGAAAGTAAAAGAAGACCCACTTTTGGTGAAAACTTAAAATTCATGGTCAACTATCAATTTGGCTACATGTATGGGCGTTATTTTATGTGGAACTTTGTTGGAAGACAAAACGACATTCAAGGAAACTTAGACATTAATAATGGAAACTGGTTAAGCGGTATTGATATTATTGACGAAGCAAGAATTGGTTCGCAACAAAAACTACCTTCCTATGTTTTAGAGAACAAAGGAAGAAACACCTATTATTTTTTACCCTTCCTCTTAGGATTAATGGGCTTGTTTTATCAAATAAAATGGGACAAAGAAAACTTTTTTACATTGCTCCTCTTCTTTGCTTTCACAGGATTGGCCATTATTTTTTACACCAACCCAAAACCCTTTGAACCTCGTGAAAGAGATTATGCAGTAGTTGGAAGTTTTTACATTTTTGCCATTTGGATTGGCTTTGGTGTTTTAGCACTGTATGAAGCATTCAAAAAGTATGGAAATAAAAAGACGATTGCAGTGGCAATTTCCAGCCTATCTCTACTTGCCGTTCCGGTATTAATGGGAGCACAAAACTGGGATGATCACGACCGTTCCAATCGTTATACAGCACATTTAAATGCGCAGGCCTATTTAGAGTCCTGTGACCCGAACGCCATTATGTTTACCATTGGTGACAACGATACATTCCCGCTTTGGTACCTTCAAGAAGTAGAAGGCATTCGAACGGATATAAAATTAATCAACACCAGTCTTTTTGCAACCGATTGGTATATCGATCAAATGAAACGTGCCACCTATGATGCGCCTCCAATTCCTTCACAATTAACACACGACCTCTACAAATTTGGAAGTTTAGATGTTGCCTATTACTTTGATGAATTAAGAGCCATTCCAAAAGATGCGACCATTACAATTCAGAAATTTATGCGTTGGATTGAAAGTCAAGATTCTCGAACTTATTATGATTTGGATGGAGATGATGTTCCTGAAAAAATACTACCTGCAAACAACATTCGAATTCCTGTAAACAAAGAAAACGTTCTAAAGTCAGGCATTGTAAAAGCAAAAGACGCTGATAAAATTGTGGACTATATCGACATTAAAATTGATCGTGGAATTACCAAAAACAGGATTCTAATGCTCGATATTTTAGCCAACAACGATTGGAAACAGCCGCTCTATTTCACCGGAGGTTCTAATGCTGATGAAGAATATATTTGGCTAAAAGACTACTTACAGTTGGATGGTTTGGGCTACAAATTGGTGCCAATAAAAACACCTATTGGAAAGAAAAGTTTGTTTGACATGGGCCGCATCGATCCTGAGAAAATGTACAGCAATGTACAAAAGTGGAATTGGCGAAGTATCAACGATGGAAAAATCTATTTAGACGAACAAAGCAAGCGAAATGCAATTTCTATGCGAAACAGCTTAATGCGTTTATCAACCGCATTTGCAGTCCAAGGAGACACTATAAAAGCCATAGAGGTGCTCGATTTATCGTTAAACAAAATGCCGATCAAAGATTTTGATCACTATAGCTTATCGTTAGACTATCCAGAAATGTATTACAGATTAGGAGCGGTCGAAAAAGCTAGAAAGACTGCCGAAACCTTAATTGGACTCTTTCGAGAGAAATTAGTTTGGCACAGTACCTTTACAAAAGAAGAATTCGATTTGATTTTTGAAGACTTCGATTTAACGTTTCGCTATTTATACAGAGGTGTTTTAGAACAAGTACAAGAGAACGAAGTCGATTATACCTACTTTAAAAAACTACAAGACGAGTTCAATGGCACCTTGGAATTGTTTCAACACATTATACCAAACCAAGAAACAGCTCCAGAAGATTTAGAGCTTTTAAAGGAATAGCAAAACATCGCCACCAAAAAAACACCCCTACATGAAGCATCTTTGCTAAATATAGGGGTGTTTTTTGTAGGCAAAAATAAGCGCTCAAAAAAGAGCACATTGTAAAAACCTAAAAAAGATTATTTTGAAAATTTAAACGAACTGTTGCACCATACCTATCAAGGTATTTGCATCTTGATCTCCTGTTTGGCGCCATTTCATTTCGCCATTTTTATAAATCATAAAAGTAGGATTGCCTTTCACTCGCAAAGCTTCCGCAAGAGGTTCATTCTTTTTAATGTCAATTTTAATCACTTTGGCACTGTCACCCAAAGCAGCAGCAACGTCACGTAGCGTTTCGAGGTCATTATCGACGTCATCCCAATCGAAATAGAAGTCGATTAGAACAGGTTTTTCAACACTTATTAAATCACCAAATTTTGTCATTGTACAAAGTATTTATGGGGGTAGAAATGTTTGTATTTTTGAAACACTCTTTTACAAAGATACAAAATCTAATTAAATCAGTTGATGATCAACCTTTCTTCAAAGTAATGACGGTAATTTCTGGCCAAATTCCGACACGTCCAGGAAACGCATGATACCCAAAACCTCGATTTACATTAATGTATCTTCCGGCCTCTTGATACAAGCCCGCCCATTGTTTGTATACATATTTTGAAGGACTCCATTTGATCCAACCCGGAATTTCAATCCCCAATTGCAAACCATGTGTGTGTCCACTTAAGGTCAAATGATAATTGAAATCGTCTTGCTTTACTTTGTATTCCCAATGGCTTGGGTCGTGCGACATTAAGATCTTAAAGTCTTCCTTTTTAATGTCTTTAGATGCTTTCTGAAGGTCGCCTGCTTGGTTGAATCCTTTCCCCCAATTCTCAACCCCCAAAAGTGCTATTTTTTGTCCGTCTTTTTCTAAATAACGGTGTTCATCCAGCAATAAATCAAAGCCTATTTTTTGATGAATGTCTTTTACATCTTGAAAATTCTTGACTTTTTCTGCTGGATTTTTCCAATCCATATAATCGCCATAATCATGATTTCCAAGCACAGAAAACTTTCCATCTTTGGCCTCCAATTTATCAAAAACATCAATCCAATTGTCCATTTCATCGGCTTTATTATTTACAATGTCTCCCGTAAATAACATAATGTCCGATTGTTGCTGATTGATTAAATCAACTCCATATTGTATTTTTTCTTTGTTGGTAAAACTTCCCGAGTGAATGTCCGAAATTTGCGTAATGGTAAAACCGTCAAATGCTGAGGGTAAGTCTGGAAACGTTAAATTGTATTTAATAACCTTATAGTTGTACTTCCCTTGAATGATTCCGTAAATAAAAGAAGCTAAAGGAAGGGCTGCCAATCCTAAAGCTATTTGAGAAATAAATTTTCTTCTACTAGCAATGGGTTGGGTTTCTCCAGAGGAAATGACAGAAAAAAGTTTTAAAAACAATCGGTAAATGTCTTCTCCAAACAACACAATTAGTAGGAAGAGTTTTGGCAGTAAAACCGTTAGCATTACACCCATTGCCATTTGAAACTGGGGCGTTTGTCCCTGAGTTCGATCATAGGTAAGTACTACATATAAAAAGTTTAAATACGCTGCAAGGCTTACAAAAAACCAAGAATAGCGAATAATTTTACTTTTTGAAACTGTTTTCAATGCTTGAAAAGCATACAATTCTAAAAGAACTACAATAATCAACAAGATAACCACACCTATCCAACGCATACAAATACCGTTTTTATAAAATGCAACAAATATACTGTTTAAACACAAATGAATTTGAACATCCTGTGAAAGTTTTGTAGCTTTACTGCTGTGACCATTTTTATAGATAAAATCGTTTTATCTTTCTTAAAATTCACACCTATAAATAGCCAAAAAAAATCCAATGTCAGATCAAAAAAGAGTTTTTTTAGTAGATGCTTTTGCACTAATTTTTAGAGGATACTATGCCTTTATAAAAAACCCGCGAATCAATTCCAAAGGATTGGATACTTCGGCTATTATGGGTTTTATGAATTCTCTTTTAGATGTCATCAAACGTGAAAGACCCGATCATTTAGCGGTTTGTTTTGACAAAGGGGGGAGTGTAGACCGTGTAGAAATGTTTAAAGCCTACAAAGCCAATAGAGACGAGACTCCTGAAGCCATTAAAATTGCTGTTCCTTACATTCAAGAAATTCTAAAAGCCATGCACATTCCAATTATGGTGAAAAAAGGGTTTGAAGCAGATGATGTAATTGGAACGCTTTCTAAACAAGCAGAAAAAGAGGGTTTTAAAACCTTTATGGTAACACCCGATAAAGATTTTGCGCAATTGGTCTCTGAAAATATATTTATGTACAAACCTCGTTTTGGAGGTGGGTATGATGTGTGGGGTGTTCCAGAAGTACAAGAAAAATTTGGCGTAGAAACTCCTGAACAGGTCATTGATTTCCTAGGAATGATGGGCGATTCTTCAGATAATATTCCAGGACTGCCTGGGGTTGGAGAAAAAACAGCAAAAAAGTTTTTGGCTACCTATGGTTCTATGGAGAACTTATTGGAAAACACCCATGAGCTCAAAGGAAAACTAAAAGAAAAAATAGAAGGTGCCAAAGAATTAGGATTGCTTTCCAAAAAATTGGCCACCATTATGTTGGATGTGCCGGTAACCTTCGATGCCAAAGATTTTGAATTGGATCAACCCGATTTAGAAAAAGTAACCACCCTTTTCAACGAGTTAGAGTTTCGAAATTTACTCGTAAACTTTACCCGTACTTTTGCAGAAAAAACAACGGATACCGATGTGAAGGCTGTTGCAGAAAAACCAAAAGCAGCTAAAAAAACAGCTCCATCAACTACCGATGGACAATTTGACTTGTTTGCTGCACCGGGCAGTGGAAGTGTTTCTGAAGAAGAAGTAGCCGCTGGTTTTAAAACCATTGAAAACACCAATCATTTTTACCAACATATTGATGCTCCTTTATCAAGAAAATTATTATTGAAAAAACTACTGCAACAAAAAGCGGTTTGTTTTGATACAGAGACAACGGGTTTGAAAGCGCTTGAAGTGGAATTGATTGGGATTGCTTTTTCTTATGAAATTGGAAAAGGATACTATGTTTCCTTCCCCGAAGATCAAAAAGAAACAGCGGCCATTTTAGAAGAATTTCGTCCCTTCTTTGAAGCCGACCATATTGAAAAAATTGGCCACAATTTAAAATACGACATCAAAGTATTGTCCAATTACAACCTCCCTGTAAAAGGAAAACTGTTTGACACGATGATTGCCCATTATCTTATCAATCCAGACATGCGCCACAATATGGACATGCTTGCTGAAACTTATTTGAATTACCAACCGGTATCCATAACGGAATTGATTGGTAAAAAAGGGAAAAACCAATTGTCGATGCGTGTGGTACCGCTGGCAGACCAAACCGAATATGCGGTAGAAGATGCCGACATTACGTTGCAATTAAAGGAACACTTCACCAAAGAATTGGAAAGTGGCAATGTATCTGCACTTTTTAATGAGGTAGAGCTTCCGTTGGTTTCTGTGCTTACTGCCATGGAAATTGAAGGCATCAACATCAATGTAGATTTCTTAAAAGAATTATCGGGCAGCTTAACAGCAGATATTGAACGGCTTGAAAAAGGGATTTATGAACAAGCTGGTGAAGAATTTAACATTGCGTCTCCGAAACAATTGGGAATTGTGTTGTTTGAAAACATGCAATTGGTTGCCAAACCTAAAAAGACAAAAACTGGGCAATATTCTACTGCTGAAGACGTGCTTTCTTTCTTAGCCAAAGACCATCAAATTATTAGAGACATTCAAGAATACCGTCAATATAAAAAATTACAAAGTACCTATGTAGATGCTTTGCCCAATGAGGTGAATCCTAAAACGGGAAGAATCCACACGCAATACATGCAAGCGGTTGCTGCTACGGGTCGCTTGAGTTCGAACAATCCGAATTTACAGAACATCCCCATCCGAACCATACGCGGTCAAGAGGTACGAAAATCTTTTGTGCCCAGAGACGAAAAGCATGTACTGCTTGCGGCCGATTATTCTCAAATTGAATTGCGGATTATTGCAGCGCTAAGTGAGGAGGAAACCATGATGAATGCTTTTAAAAACGGAGAAGACATTCATGCTTCTACGGCTGCAAAGGTGTTTGATGTTCCGCTTGCGGAAGTAACCCGAGAACAACGTAGCAATGCAAAAACTGTTAATTTTGGAATTGTCTATGGGGTGTCTGCTTTTGGATTGAGCAATCAGACCGATTTAAGCCGAAGTGAAGCCAAGGAACTTATTGATACCTATTATGAAACCTATCCGAAATTAAAAGCCTACATGTCGGCCCAGGTAGATTTTGCACGAACGCATGGCTATGTAGAAACGGTTTTAAAAAGACGTCGCTATTTAAAAGACATCAATTCCCAAAATGCCATGGTAAGAAATGGTGCGGAAAGAAATGCCGTGAATGCACCAATACAGGGATCTGCTGCTGACATCATAAAATTGGCAATGATCAACATTCACAACCGCTTTGAGAAAGAAAATTTCAAATCGAAAATGTTATTACAGGTGCATGATGAATTGGTTTTTGACGCACACAAAGATGAATTGGAGATCATTACTCCTATTATAAAGTATGAAATGGAAAATGCCTTTTCAATGAGTGTCCCATTGGATGTGGAAGTAGGCACTGGACTCAACTGGCTCGAAGCGCATTAATCTTTTAGAAAATGGAATTAGATTATATCGAAAACGTAAATGGGCTGGAGGAGCATGTTGTGCGATTGTACAACTTTGACATGGCGGAAGCCATTTTATTTAGAACACTTCTTATAGAAACAATTATCGAGGAACGACAACAATTGGATTTGTCTCAAGTCCCTTTTATTACACCACGCAATTGCAATTTAATTTTAGGGCTGTTTAAATCTGACGAGGGCATTCTTAGTAAAGATCAACAGACTTTTTACTGTGTGTTAACCCTCAAAGGGTTTACCAACATGATTGACCTCATCACTCCTTTTTGCAATAAAGCATCTCGGGGATATCAATATCTCTATGATATTGACAACCCTATCGATTTGTTATTTTCTCCTACTGCAAGCTGATAAAATAAGTCCTTTTATAAGTACAGCAATACATCCTAGCTACAAAAACTAGCAATATAACAGCGCAAAGTCGAAAGACTTTGCAAAACGTATTTCTACAAATAATTGGAGATAAAAAAATACGCATTAACACTACTTCACACCTTCGCTTCGCTTTTTTTTGAAAAAAAGAGGCCATTTTCATCAAAAAAGGACCTCAAATTTGACAAAAAACCATCGTTTTTTGGGGCTTAATTTCCCACTTATCCCAAAATCTGGCCACTTATTCCCTTATACGGCCACTTATTGATTGGCAGTTGCTTAATTCAAAGTAAGGCATATTTGGAAAGTCGTCAAATTTTTGATTTGATGACTTTCCAATAAAAAAGATAAATAGTAAAATTTAAAATTCGGCTTGTATTAATTCGAAAAGTAGTGCCTTTTTATTCTGCTACGTTTCACATACAAAACGTTGGCATTCATTGCGGAACAAAGTCAAAATTAACTAATAAAAAAAATGAACAAAAAAATCTTTTTACTAATTGTTGGAATAATGTCATTCTCGGTCTTTATTTTCTATATGACTGAATCGGAACCTGAAGTAATTTTTGGATATACAATAGCTGCCTTGTTTGTCAGAGCATTTTGGCTTTTAAACACCTTAGTAATTTTTGATGCTTACAGAAGAAGCAAGCAGAAAAAAAATAAAAAAACACCATTCTCACTCAAAGTCTGAATAAAAATTGAATCCGATTTTTTATTCCGTTAGCAGCATCAGAAACTGAATTGAATAGGATGGATTTCACCTACAAAGTTCTCTTCAATCAACCCACCTGTGTATTATTTGCTAAATTAGCTGTCACATAACCCGACACAAAAAGCAATGATCACAAAAATTATCGTCCTCTCCGTCTATGTTGCCATTCTCTTTCTAATTGGAATTTTAGCCTCTCGAAGAGTCAAAAGTATGAGTGATTATTACTTGGGCGGTAAAAAAATGGGCTTTTGGGCAGTGGCATTTTCTGCCAGAGCAACTGGAGAATCTGGGTGGTTGTTAATCGGTTTAACAGGAATGGGTGCCATGGCGGGTTATTCTGCTTACTGGGTAGTCCTCGGAGAATTGTTAGGCGTATATCTTTCTTGGCAATTTATGGCCAAACGGTTCAAACGAAGATCCGATACCTACAAATCAATTACCATTCCGGATTATTTACAGAGTCATTTTAAATCCTCCACCAATACACTGCGCATCATTGCTGCTTCTGTATTGGTTGTTTTTGTGGTGATTTATGTGGCCTCGCAAATGGATGTCACCGGAATTGCCTTCGAATCGATGCTCGATATTGATTATCGAATTGGCGCACTCATTGGTTTTGCCATCGTGTTGCTTTATATTTTTGTGGGTGGCTTTGTCGCAGCCGTTTGGTCAGACATGTTTCAAGGAATTTTAATGTTTTTTGGCTTGGTACTTTTGCCGATTGTGGTTTGGTTTTCCATGGACCATGGAGCAGGAATTACCGAAGGATTGAACGCAATAGACCCAACACTTACCCAAATCATGGGAAGAAGCGAGGATGGATGGATGAACTTATTTACCCTTTTGGGTTTTTCTATGATTGGATTGGGCTTCTTAGGATCGCCCCAAGTATATGTTCGTTTCATGTCTATTAGTAGCGAAAAAGAAATTGACAAAGGAAAACCAGTCGCATTGTTATTTACCCTTTTAACCGATGCAGCGGCGGTTACAATCGGAATCTTGGCCCGCATTTATTTCACCAAAGAAGGACAAGATCCAGAAGCTATTTTAGGTACCGGAGGTGAAAATGTACTCAGCATGATTACCCATGAATTCTTGCCCACAATTTTAGTCGCCATCTTTATTGCCATTGTACTCTCGGCAATTATGTCTACCATAGATTCGTTGCTTATTTTAGCTTCCAGTGCTGTAACACGCGACTTTTATCAAAAAATATTTAGACCCGATCTAAAAGACGAAGACCTCACTCAGTTTTCGCGATTCATAACCGTATGCATGGCTTTAGCGGCACTAGGTATTGCTATTTTACTTTACAACCTCTATCCTGAAAGACAAGTTTTTTGGATCATGATTTTTGGTTGGTCTGGAATTGCAGCCACCTTCTGCCCTGTCATCATCCTCTCTCTTTTTTGGAAAGGTTATTCAGAAAAAGGAGCCATTGCTTCGATGATTACCGGATTTGTATCTGTAATTCTCTGTAAATTTGTATTTGCAAACATGGACGGAATTGGCCCCTATTTGAAGGAATTGGATGTTTTGGGTCCTTCATTTGCTTTGGCAATGCTCGCTGGATGGATTGTTTCTAAAATAGCGCCTCCCAAAGATGCAACTGCGGCATAAAAAAACTTAAGTTACGAGCACAAAATTACCCCATGAAAAACGCAAACCTCATATTGTTATTGTCACTAATTTCACTATTGACATCCCCAATTGTTAACGCACAGTGCGAAAGCGTTACTGTAGAAAGCCTTACAAATCCTGGTCCTTATGAAGTAGCAACTCTTACTGAAGCTGACGGAATCCGAAACGGACCTGACTATGCAGGCGCCACAATTTACTATCCAACCAATGGAACAGGGCCCTTTGCAAGCATTGCAATGGTTCCAGGATTTACAGCACTTCCCGCTAGTATAGAAGAATGGGGGCCTTTTTATGCCTCTCATGGAATTGTAACTATCATTATTGGCACCAACTCTCTAGTTGATTTTCCGGAAGTACGAGCCAATGCATTATTGGATGCTTTGGAAACCATCAAGCAAGAAAATACTCGCAGCTCATCACCGCTAGAAGGTGTATTGAATACCAACCAATT
>Ga0209533_1001302_pt1 | contig 23340 bp, 13 predicted proteins | sample COG_04_FD_184748 | JGI IMG/M metagenome (GOLD analysis project Ga0209533, IMG submission 184748) | Pelagic Microbial community sample from North Sea - COGITO 998_met_04 (SPAdes) (version 2) | ecosystem: Environmental > Aquatic > Marine > Neritic zone/Coastal water | place: Helgoland, sampling...
CTCCTCTCTCTCTTAATAGGAGCACGACCACTTATCGCGGATATCCTGAACCTCATAGATATCGTAGCAGGACCTCTACCGACAACCCCCCTTTGACGAATATGAGGACATCTCCGTTGAACCAACCAGGTGGCAACTCTTGATGAGTTCATCAAGAATATGAATGTCTGTTTCTACAGGAAGCTACAAGTATAATTATTCGCACACAACGCACATAACATATAAACGCAAAAAGGGGGAGCCAATCACTATCGCGAAAAAGTGTTTGGATCCCTCCCTTTTTGCGTCACTATCTGTTAATATCCTTCCATAATATTTTATTACACGTACATTTGATGACTAATTCCGGACCACTGTCTCTACATATTGGGCATTTCCTGTTTCTTAATTTACCTACGCAAGACATACAGCATTTATTATTACAACAATTCGCGGATCGCTTCGTAGGTTCAAAACAAACCATACATACATCCCCTAATTTTATATTCCCTACTTCTGTATCCCCAATATCATAATCTTCATTAAGGATTGATAGTATACCCACTTTTAACATGTCCATTGTTGTATCATTCTTTTTAAATATTTTATCGCCAGACATTTCTAGTTCTCCTACGAATGATAGTATACTATCGAATAATTCTTTTACTACAGCCGTTATGGATCTATTCGTTGATTTGGTATGAACCTTCTTAGTTCCTATAAAATAAAACGGTACATTTATGACATTACAGATATGGTTCTTACTGTAGCACATATCGGGTTCGCATCGTCGGCTACCGCACTCAAAAAAATTACATGATAATTCATATTTGAGGAGGACGGTGCATTTCAATATATATTCCTTTTTCTTAGTACCTAGTCTATACTTTCTGATGGGAACTAAATTCCCTTGTACCAAGACAGTTAACCATTCAAAATGTGTATCGAATGCTGTATAATCTCCGACCATGTATGATTGTGCGATAGAAGAATCGCGACCACGTAATATTACATCTACTGAGTATATCCGAAGTAATCTAGAGATACTTTTAGAGATATCTTTTATAAAATTACTCTGTAAATGTTTGCCATCCAATCTGTCATACTCCCGAACAATTAGGTCTATTGTTTTTGATTCTGTCATATTTCTAAATAATATCGTGTCTTTTAATAAAAAACATTTCCGTTTTCACAATATCATAATAGACAAAAAAAGACCTATCACTACTAAGATGTCCGATACAAATGCATATAAATTTTTCCACGAAAAGGCATTAAGGAAGAGAAATCTGTCAGAAAATGAAATCAAGACGTATATTAAAGACGTATATATCACAAACCAAGAAGGTATGGATATGTTATTCTTTCTTATCTACGTATTTAGCGATACTGAAATCTCATATGATCCACCATTTGAAGGCCTGAAGCAGAACCAAGACTCATCTTATACGTGGGATTTTGATAATTTCCCAATGCTATTGAAGAAAATGCTTGTGATTGCATTGAAACATCACAAGAAAAACGCCAAACGACACGATTAATTATAATCATTTGACGATATTATATGTTAAATTATAAAATATAATATCGAAATACGTTTACAAAAATCTTTAATAAAATATTATTTATACACAAACGCTAAGAACAAAATGCAGAGATTGCAGAAACTAATCAATACCTTGCGTGATAAACACGACGAACATGACGAACTAGAATTTGAAGCAAGAATCCGTTCCTTTCCTGTTATTGGAGGGACAAGGGCGGTCGATGAGTTTATATTTAACCGGCTCCTTAGCTTCTTCAAGGCGACTAAAGGCAAAGAGATTGAACCGGAGATATCTTCTGTGACTATTTATGATCACGATATCCGTACAGTTTATAATAGAACTAAGAAAAAAACGATAATGATGAGAAAGAAATCGAATGGTTTTTACGTTTTGAACGATTGGAATACCATAAATGATTGTAATATTAAATTCGATTTGTCCGAAGAGATTCCTGTACTTGACAAACCCAGGTTAGGAACACCATTATTTGAACGACGAAGAGATAGAACTATTGTCCATATGTCGAATCATGACATTGTTCTAACAGTTGTTGATACCGGGAAGAGTGTCTGGAAGGGACGTGGTCAGAAACGTGACTGGATAAGCAACGACGAAGATCAGTATGAAATCGAGGTCGAATTTAGGTCTCCGTACTCTGGAGATATTAACTCGTATATGACTGCTGTTGACGATGTTATCTTTGCGTTGAGAGTCGTTTCTAATCATGATACCCTCGGTCCTGTCGTCAAGAGAAGATTTAATTCGCTTGTTGATATTAGTACTCCAGACAATCTCCCCAGGATCAATCAGTCTCTATTCCCAACTGTTGTGCCCGTTAGACCCTCATACGTTGATGGAACGGAAATTAATTATCTCGCAGATCTACTAGTTAATTATGCGGCGACAGTAAAATTGGATGGTATTAACGTAAAACTGTTCCATAGGCACCATATCATATATATGGTGTATAGGAATATGATCATCCCGTACGGTGTTTTGAATCAAAACTCAAGTATTCGTAGTGATAACGAATTCATTATGGACTGTGAGAGAGATTCGAACGGTGTTATCCATGTATATGATATATATGTGTATGAAAACAAATGGGTGCATCACAACCTTGCAGTTCGCGTTAGTCTCGTTGAAGATATTGTAAAAAACATAAACATTGCAATTGAGAATCCCCAAAAGAGACAGATTGTATCAAAGAAAATGTACCTCCCTAAAACGATTGATCATCCCCGAAAGGGACAGAATGTATCAAACCTCGCTAAACCTAAAACTAAGATTAATCTGACTGATCATCTTAAATTAGTTAGAAAGGCCATTATAGAGGGAAAGAGGGACCCCGAATTCAAAGAGGACGGTGTTATATTCACTAATATAGGTCCTAATATCCAGAGCAGAATAAATTTACCTAGTTTGAAGCTTAAACCGCGTAATGATCAAACTATCGACTTTGAATTGGGACAAGGAAGAAATAGGGATACCCTTTCCCTTCTTCTAGTGGGAAAAGGGAATACTAGAGTGAGACTCTCTGAATTTGTAAGTGGTATTAAAGACGAAGTGAAGGTGTCTCCAAGGTATAAGATTGGCAATATTGCTGAGTTTAATTATGACACAGATAGTAAATCATTTCAGTTTATACGTTTAAGAAATCAGAAACAGGCTCCGAACTTTATTGATATTGCACTGGACAATATTCGTATCATGTCAAACGATTTGTATCCTGATGATATCTCTCAATTTATTAATTCTATTAAAATAACACCCGCGCTCAAAGTGGCCGCTTTTGGCATGTCAAAAATTGTAAAACAATTTCCATACAAACGAAATTCAAAACAGTTTGATGCAGAAGTTATGTTTAAGAATCTCCAGGATTATACTATGAGAAATCAAAAGAATGATATTACTGTCAATGACACTCCAGTAAAGTTGAGATTCCTAGATCTCCCTGAGAATCGGATGAAATTTGATCCGTCATTCTTTGGACTACCTGAATACAAGGATAATAAGTTTGTCAATATTGTATATACTAGTGAGCAGTATGGATTATATAACACTTTATCTGATCTATTCGTCGAGAATGTCAGGATGAGATGTACTGTTGCGGGTAGGAATTCCCCTATGCAAGAGTGGAGTAATAAGGCACATTTATATGTCTCTGAATTGAAATCTAAGAAAAGAGATATCTCTTTGCATAATCTTAGAGAAGCTTTATATGCCGATAAGAGTGTTAAGGAATGCAGTTCACATCGACCTACCTTGATCACCAACTTCATTCAAGGAGTTAATAAGAATCCTGATGAAAATACCGTTATTTTCGACCCCTTCGCTGGATGGGGTGATCGGTTGCTTGGTTCAATGGCGGTGTCAAAGAATAGACCTATTACATACTTTGCCACAGATCTCAATGTCAATCTCAGGCATGGACATGAAGCAATGGTAGAAAGGTTAGGAAAAAAATTAAATATTGAAGTTGATATAAAATATGATGATGTTAGGAACGTATCTACACGACATCTCGATGGAGTAACAGACCTAGTATTCACTAGTCCGCCTTATTTCAAATATGAGGACTATAATATGTCTACCAACGAAGAGATTTACAACAATGAGGATCTCTGGGTGAATAAACTTCTCATTCCAACGCTAGAAAAGTCATTAGAGGCTCTCAAACCCGATGGAATATTATGTATCAATCTTAACCATACGAACAAGAGCGATACGTACGTCTATCAGATGTTAGAGTTTATGGATAAACAGCATTGCGAATATTTGGGAGTAGTTACTTACTCGGATGAACAGCAATCTAATCCACAGCCTATATGGGTATGGAAAAAACTTGGAGAAATACAACAGAAAGTCATCTCATTATTACCTAATGTTGATAGATTAAATACGGATAAGCTCAAGACTATTGTTATGCATGATATGGTCGCTATGAGATATCTTGTATCTGATTGGGGCAATAAAGAAAGAACACTCGTCCGTGTGGTTCATAATCCACCACGCCTTCCCGTCATAAGACCGAGTTCTCAAATAGTCAAACACTCTAAAACTACATTAATACCGATGTTGATGAAAATCTTCAGTCAATATAACGATTCATTCGGTAGGAAATACCTTGAAAAATTACCTATAAATTTAGAAAAGCATTATGATGAAAATACAATGATATTTCGCGACGGTGTCCTAATCACTTATGATATCGTCAATGAACCCAATAGAGGTAAGGCAATCAAGATTCATCATGTCGTTACAGAGACACAAGGAGACGGCAATGCAAAACGGGTCTTTAGGTGGTTCTTGGAATCATTTGGCTTGGAAGATATTTTCTTATCTGTCATGAGAAAAAATAAACGGGCTATAAAATTTTATGAATCATTCTTTTTTAATACCATTGGGCCTGATCCTCATTTCAGATGGGGTATTATTATGCAGAGAGGTAAACCAGAGATCAAAGATGGTATGACATTGGATCATCTATTTCCTAAAAACACGATTCGCGATGATCCTATTATACTTGAAGGCGATCTAGACGTTGGTCCCGTACCTGGTCCCGTATTTGATCCTGTGTTTGATCCTGTGTTTGATAACTTATTTGATGGTCCCGTACCTGATCCCACACCTGATCCAGTATTTGATCCTGTGTTTGATAACTTATTTGATGGTCCCGTACCTGGTCCCGTACCTGGTCCCGTACCTGGTCCCGTATTTGATAACTTATTTGATAACTTATTTGATGATCTCGCACCTGATCCCGTACCTGATCCCGTACCTGATCCCGCACCTGATCCCGCACCTGGTCTTAGATGGCGTGATATGTTAAATGATTCATCTGATGAAGACATTGACTTTGAATCGCCAGTTTCACCTATTTATGTATATCACCCGAGCAAACAGATTTTGGATTATCAGGATATTAATGATATATCACTGTATGTACCAGGAATTGAGTTTATCGATATATACAGTGAACCCCATCTAAATTTAGACCCCAGTGAATATCATAGTGTTTCGTATCCTTCCGAGGGTCCGGTTATCGATATCTATAATTCGATCCTATATCAAAGTTTCAAAACGATCTATCCAAAACTTACAGATAAATCAATGAAAGTGTTTCGAGAGAGAGTTAAGAACAAAACTCTCATGAAACTCTCACAGTTTGATTTGGATGAAACTAATCCGTATCCCGAACTCAAGGTTTTAGAATTGGATGTACAGAATCAGTTGGACAATAGCTCTGAGATCACTCGCAACATATTGATGTATGGAACAGCATTGACATTAGGAATAACTATAAATGTATATGATAAGGATTGTAAGATTATACAACAATATAATTATAATCCCGAAAGATTACAAGTCAAATTACAAAAATTAGTTATAGACAGTGTTGTGACGTATAGATCAATTATGAAAAATACTGATACTCTCCCAAAGGAAAATATCCTCGGAGAACCAGATTTTTCTGTAGATTATGGTGTTGAAATTTCAGTTCCTACAATAAATAGTAGTCCATTTCATTGTGTTAACTTGGTCGATCCGACAAAACTTGAAGGGTTGGATATCAGTACCGAAATAGAAGCCGTATATAGTAGTGATATATACATCGATGAGTCAAAGTCGTGGGTGTCTTTCGCTGGTAGACACATGATACCATACAATATCGTAGCTAACACCAAAAAATATACCCATTTATTCAAGTCCCGTTTATTGAATTCATTAAAGCTCAAGAGTGATCTAGGATTGATCGAACCGTCATATTTCGGTGGAATGTCAGTCGGAGACTTTAATAATGACAATTATGTAAAGTATGTTTATCTTGATGGGAAGTATGTTTATGACAGAAACGAGAATTATCCTGTGTGTCTTGTGAAAAACATCATGGATAAGGGTAAGGAATCCATTACTTCTAAGGATAATCTATACGACAATTTTAGAAAGTATTACAGAGAACAATATAGAGATTATATGGTCGAACAGCATAACATCGACATGACAAATAGACAAGATATAGACGAATTTGTATCTAAAATCAGAGGCGATAAGTGGATACTCAAACCTGTCGCTGGATACAAAGGGGGAGGTATTAGTGTATTCAAGGACGAGGAAGGGTTCTTCAATGCTCTCAGGGCTGTTGATCAAAAGATAAAAAAAAGGAACAATAGAGCGGTACTGTGTAAGTTTATAGAACCACACATGATTGGTGGAAAAACATTTAGCTTTAGAATATTTCTAGCAGTGGTGAATCGATGGGATGGACGTAAGTTTGGTTTCAGATTAAAAGGAGGATATGTTCAATTCGCCAAGAATCGTTATGATCCAAATATCGTTAGCTTCGAAAGTAATATAACTCACAGTTCAGGAGAAGATAGATTTGAAGGGTTAGATGTTATGTTAGAACAATTTAGCGACAATGAAATAATAGATATATACGCTGAAATTGATAAGATTTGTGGATTTCTAACTCGATTATGCAAAGGGAAAAGCTACCCTGAATGCGGGAGTTCGTTTGAGATTTTTGGATTGGACATGATGATAGAAGAGAGTGGTTATGTTAAGTTGATTGAATGCAACGATAAATTCGGGCAAGGTACAGAGAAGCTAGGCAAAGAAAACTTCACAAAGAGTGTTCTCAGTCTATATAAATTTACAAGCGGAGAAGATAAATTTGTTGATTCCACTTTACTGAGAGATATCACATTGGCTAATAAAATAGTCTACATAACAGACATTACTAGTGTACCCAGTAAGGACGGCGTCCCTGCTAAGAGAGATCCTTTCAGAGAAACTTTAGAGCATAGACTGCTTGATAATCGTCATTATACACGATTTTACCGTGGTGATTTGAAAAATCTAAGTCATCAAAGAAAGACTAAAATACTCGCAACTCATCTCAATGGGAGGACCGATGGCAGTCGAAAACATCGCGAAATTGATCTCTTTTATACTCTGGGTCCGAGTACATTCAGTCAAAGAACATTGAGAAAAACCAATAATGGTGAATCTATCAACCTTAGACTGATTAACAAAACGACAGAAAAGAGGTTTGAAATGGGCGCGAAAGATCTACTTATGACGAACCTACTAAGAAAGTTTCCTATGTTATCAAGGAACTATACAATGGAACAATATGATTTCAGTCTATCTCGTCCAATTCCTAGACATATCTTTAATTTATTCGATAGAGATGATAGTCTTTGGATTGTTAAACGGGTAGGTGGTTTCAAAGGGATTGGTCTATATATTGTTCGCAGTAAAGAGAAGTTCATGGAAATCTTAAAAGAGATCAAATTGAATGAAAAAGATGAACGAAAAGATCTTACTAGCGCTTCTGTGAAGGAATATCTCCTAGATAGATGGGTTGTATCAGACTTCCTACGAAATCCATTACTGATTAGAGGAAGAACATACAGTATACGTGTACATTTGGTCCAGATTACAGGTAAAGATACATATGAAACATATCTTTCAGTAGATACAGGTGTCATTAAGCTAGCCAAGAACAAATTCGATGTTTCAGGTGGTAGTGAAGAGTTAGTTTCTCATTCAGGATCAGACATCATCCCTTTGAAGGAAACAATCATTAAAGAGTTCGGCGAAGAGAACTGGTTGTTTATTGTGGATCAAATGATTATAGTCTCAAAGATGTTAGCGACTCTTAAGGCCACAGAGGGTTATAAGGAATCTGATCATTGCTTCAGGTCATACGGATTAGATTTTATCATCAGAGATGACTTTATTCCAATACTTATAGAGGTAAACGCCAATCATGGCGCAGAGTATCCAAATCCTAATATCTTTTCAGAGATGATTATGCAGGTATTTGATAAGGTGTTTTATGATTCATATACTGATTTGCGATCTTATGAGGAAAACCGACTTTTATTCATTTCTTCGTATAAGAGACATGCACATACATCTAAAACCTTCCAGATCTCGCCTATCGATAATCCTAGATGTACTAACGTGATCAATTTCAAGTTAGAAGAACTCAAGGAGAAGAAGGAACAAGTCGCGATTGCTAAAAGATTGTATGATAAACCTAACGCTAACGCTGAGGATTCAAAGCGGTTTTACTATATCATTAGACAGTTTGAACATGCTAATACATTTCGTTCTGAGGTACACAAAAAATACAATACACCTAATGTGAGTAATGCATGGATCAAGGCATATGAATTGTTTTCACATTATAAATTATTCCCGCGACACGGTGTAGACGATTTCGTGTATTTTGATAACGCTGCATTCCCTGGATCGTTTATCCTCGCGGCGTGGCATTATGTTCATACGAAATGTGATATCAAAAACTTTCAGTGGTACGGGTCATCACTACTCTCATCTGAAGAACAATCCCAGGGTGGAAGGCCACTTGAGGATAAGTATAAGCTATATGAAAACTATCCTGAACATTGGCTGATGAATAAATATAATAATGGAGATGTAACATCATGGAAAAATCAGGAGGAATTCAGAACTAAACTAGGAGGTGATGTAGATCTATATACAAGTGATCTAGGATTTGATGTATCACAAGACTTTACGAATCAAGAGAGTCTTCATGCACATGCCAACATGGGTCAAATATTGACAGGTCTTCTTGTACTGAAAAGAGGAGGTAATATGGTCACTAAACAGTATTCATACTTTGAACCTTTCACTATTAGTTTGATGGGACTATTGACAAGGGTATTTGGAACCGTAGAAATATCTAAACCTATGTTTTCTAAATCTGGTAATTCTGAAACATATCTTGTATGTTTGGGATACAAGAACGGCCAAGAGAGTAAAATGGTAATAGATATATTGTCTAAACGTCTAAACGATTGGAATCTAGATCCTTTGGTTTCGAAAGAATGTTTGAGTAATTCATTCATATCAGATATTGTGAGATCCCAGACACAATTGGCTAATATGCAGATAGAAAAGCTCAACGGTATTATATCAGAATATAATCGGTTTATTGAATCGAAGAGACTCGATAGGAACTATATATCTAGCACCAATAAGTTTGCAGAAAAGAATAGAGACGAATTAAATCAATGGAGATCCGTGAATAACCTCGAGAGATTACCTCGACACAAACAACTCAATGTAGAGGAGGTGTTATTTCGTCCTGGAAATAAAGGAAAAGGGAAACGTCGACCAAGAAAATATTAATATTCTATTAACAAAAAAAATAATTCCTAAATCTATTTAGTGTTTATAATATCAAATCACTATTCATTACGAGATTTTAACACACGTAATTCATTATGTCCTCCAAAGTTCAAGTCCACTATCAAGAAGACCCCGAGACCGCAGGTGTAGCATCTCCAAAATCTGTTGATTCGGCACTATTACCCGACAATATGACTCAGCGTCGGGTAGGTAAGATTAGACCCATGATTGTCGAAAGATCTGAAGATTATAGCGACGATGACCTATTCTCTGAAATGGTCTTTGCCTGTAATGTCAAAGAAACAGAAAATGGGAAATACGAACTGTATACTCCTTACATCGTCACGAATTATGATAAGGGAATTACACGTTCGAATCCATCATCTGTCATATATACCGATTATAAAACAAACAAGAGAACTCTAGTCAGACATACTGGCCAAGCGCCCTATGAGATCCTTCGGACTGAACTCGGTAAACGATGGTCTCCTGATATCGAAAATATGACCTTCAGGTATGCCATTGAAGGTGTTAAGATTACAATTTGGTTTCATGAGAACGAATGGCACTTCAGTACGGCTCGTCGTATCGAAGGTCTGAAAGGAAGGTGGGCCTCTAAGAGAACATTTGGGGAAAGATTAAAGGATGTTCTATCTGCCTCTTATAGTAAACATCAGGCTAAGGATTTGGAACCTACACGAAAGACAGATAGCGAAGATGATGACGAAGATATTATGGACGTCTTCCTCTCGACACTAGATAAGGATGTTATTTACGAGATTATCCTACCACACGATGAAGATGAACGTGTGGTATGCCATGTATCTCCATATAATTGTCAATTATTATTCTTAATCGGGGTATACAAAGCACGCACTTTCGAGACTCTAGAGATTAATGATCACGAAAGTATCTTTCTCACCGTCCAATCGCCATTGAGTTTCGAAGATGTTGGTTATTTGCGGGCCTATTTATTCGATATGAATCATTTTGACAGCCCTGGATTGATTGGATATCATAGTTCAGGATACAAAGTCAAGATCATACTAGATCTGTATATGGAAATGGTCAAACTTAGGGGAAATCAACCTAGCTTAAAGTTCAGGTATCTTCAATTGCGTTCGACACCGGAATTAAATATGTTCATAGAACTATATAGTTCAGAAAGTGAAACGTTTGGTCAAATTGAAGCAGAAATCTTCAGTCTCAAGACTTACATTCTTGAGGCCTATAACAATAGGTATACACGCCGTAGATTTATTTCTCGTGAGGAGTGGAATTCATTCATTATTCCATCTTGTTTTCCAATTGTCAAGATGTGTCATAATATCTATAAAAACTCATCGTCGAAGCATAGGATCACCTTTGAGGTCGTCAGCAAACTGATTAATGAGTTTGAACCATCAAAAATCAATCATATCCTTAAGAGTTGGAGAAATTATCAAAAGGATCCAGAAGGAGCATTACAGAAATTCAAAGAGAGAGGAGACGCTATGAGAGCCGAGAGAGAGAGAGAGCTGTGATTTGTGAGATGTGATTTGTGAGCTGTGATTTGTGAGCTGTGATTTGTGAGATGTGATTTGTGAGATGTGATTTGTGAGATGTGATTTGTGAAATGTGATTTTAAACTAGCTAATTAATAAAAAACGCAAAGGCCACTATCTCTCGACATTAAAGTCTTGAGGTAGTGGCCTTTTTTGCGTCACTATACATTTTATTATACTTATTCGAATAAAGTATAATAAAATTAATAAAGCCTATAAAAAAAACATGGAATGTAATAAATTTGACTATGCGGATTGTAGTCGTGAACAGCTTCTGGATATTTATGATGAATATAATATAGCGTATGACGATGATCACACTGACGATTACCTACGAGAGCGTCTTATGGAGGTAATGCTTAGTTTACAGTATGATATTCCAAGACTTTGGCGTCATAGAGATGGAATTATCCATAAAGTGAACAAACATATTGTAGCTGAAGAGGAAAAGGCGGATCCAGCTCCTGTTGATATCGACGAATGGATGAACTACGAACAATTATCTGAAGCCAAATTAAGACGTATTCTATACATGCATGGCTATTCTACGACAGGAAATAGGGCGAAGTTGCTTAAGAGAATCAGACGAGTACGGTCTTCATTTAAGAGGACATATCAGTATAAGTTTGAAAATACATTATGTAGCAAATTATCAACTAAAGCAAACAACAATGAGTTTATTAACACGAATAGGAAAAATATTAGGGCCGGGATGTGGTATGTAACCAAAGACAATTGGAAGGATATTTTCAGAAATAAAAACGGTTTACGAAAGCTATTCAATCTGTATGATAAATATTTCTTCAATTACCGACTTTCCAGGATGTTGAAAGAGTATAACAGGAAACTTACATTTATATGGGGGCGAAACTATCAGCATGAGATTCTAGGATATACTCGAAAATTAACAGATCGCGACAGCATAATATATGTAGGAGAAGTTCCAATAGCCAAACAGCTAACTACATGTATACGGCCAGTAGTCTTTGTCCGACCGGGAACGGAATGTAATACTCTTGATCCTATATATGCAATTATGATGACACTAGAACATGAATTGGTACACCTTATAATAGATGTTTCTTGTTTTCATGAGGCGCGTAGGAGAAGTTCCATAGCACAAAGAGATAAATATAACATTGAGGACAGTGTCGAATTACATGGTAGGAGTGGACATACTGCACTTTTCATGCGCATATTACAGAATTTATTTGGACATACGCGATTTTGGGGCAATGAGAAGTGCAAATTTGATAAATTACAATATAAATACCACCAACTTCATCCTACGTATAGCAAATTATATGATAGTACAGACTCTGACAATAAACAACCAATACGCGACGCCCTAGGTATACACTATAAGAGACGTTTGGAAGCTGACGGAAAAACAAAGGCAGATAAATGGTTAATAGCAAAAGAGAGGCGACATGGTATAGAATTACATCCAGAAGGAGACGAAGCACATTCATGGTGGCAATATCCAGAGTCGTTTGTCAACGATGCAGAGGGTGTTATAAATGTAATAGCAGGGAAGAAAGTATTTGGAGATGGTATTGTTAATTGGTTCAGAGGATTAGGAGATAAAAATTACCCTCATTTATACCCTATTAGTGAAATACCCTCCTGAATAGGGGATGATAGTATATCATGAAAAAGTTATGTTCTAGTGTTTAATTAGATGATCTCCAGAAAAAGTATTTTTGATTATCGTTTTATTTATATATCAACCAAACTAACTATTATTATTAACGAACTTCAATATGTCAGCTCATGATTATCTCGATGGCGAAAACAAACAAGATATTAAAGTTAGCGATGAAGCAAAAGTGATCTCTACACACGTCAATATATCAGGATCGTGTTATCTACCCATTAAGACTCTTCACGGCTTGCCGATTGGTATCACTCTGAAAGGAAAGGATAATTCAGCCAAATCAAGGTTGAGAATTGAATTCAGGACTCCAGTCTCACCGGGGTTAACGATTTGCTTGCCCGTATACTCTCCTTCAAATATTACGATCTTGGAAGGAGTTTGTACTCCTGAAGATGTCCAGAGGGCACTCATGTTTATCATAGAATGTGAGCCTGGCGATAGTGCCCCTTTCAAATCGAAACCCGGATATGATGACATGGAGACATTGATCGCTGTTCAGTCTTTCTTCAAGGATTGCGACGACAAGCATATAGAGGTTGAATCTAACACATGTACGGTATGTTCTGATAAGGAAGTGTCAAGTACTATTTCATGTTGCGACACGCCACTATGTTATCAATGTGCCCATAAACTCCGAATGAAAGCCCTGGATGAGTTAGAGGAAGAAGACATGGATTACAATGACTATTATTCAGATGAAGCTTTAGTGAGCTGTCAAGAGTGTAGAAGTAAGAATTCATTTTTTGTACCTGGCATCGGAGTTAATGAGGAGTAGCGGTATTATAGGATAGGATAGGATAGGATAGGATAATTTTAAATTAATTATTTAATAAACAACACGACTAAACAAGAAAGGGCCTCTCTCAATATGAACATCAACATATTGAGAGAGGCCCTTTTTACGTTAAAGTCTTAACATAATTTAAAACCATAATTTCAAAAAAAATGTTTCATTAATTAAAAGTACAACTAAACTATATAAAATTCGTGTACACGATGTTCAAGCTCACAGCTGAAACCAACAAACAAGTCAATGTATGGTTTGACAAGATAAGAGAAATAAATGAGGAAGTGGATAATGTAGAATCTGGATATCCTACCAAGATGAAGGGACGGAAAAGAGGAAAGACCAGCGCCATCCCACTTAAGAAGGATAGACGTAAGAAACACCGCATGATGAAAGCTATTAAATAAACACTTATAACGCAAAATTGGGGGGACAGAGAATGGATACATTACGTATCTAATCTCTGTCCCCCAATTTTGCGTTACTTTGAAAAGTGAATTATATCCATGTCATTATTGTGTTTCTCTATGATTCATAATATTGGATGTCTCTAAAAAAACTCATATAATTTTATTTAATATCCTCGTAATATAAATAAGGTTATAGATATGAATCGTGAACTTGCTGTATCTATCGCTAAAAGTTCGCAGCCCACTGAGGTTATTCATGATCTCAGATCTGGAAAATTGAGTTCTACTGGCTCTGGAGGAGGTCCTGTAATGATCCCGCCGTCGAGGGCTATCATAATGAACACATTGACAAAGAAGCCGCGTTCCCTGGCAGCCGCGAAGAAGAGGGCAGACAGAGTAAAAGAATTACCAAAGGAATTTTCTTGGCAAGGAAATGAGCTTGTAGAGGAGTCTAGAGATCAAAAACTTTGTGGTTCGTGTTGGGCTGTAGCCATAGCTGGTGTATTCTCAGATGCCATCTCCATAGCCACAGATGGTGAGATAAAGACGAGTATTTCAGCTACTGGTATTCTTTCATGCGTAGGACAATATCAGTGTGGGGGAGGTATCCCAACAGAAGCAATTGAATCAATAGTCAAGAATGGCGCAGTATCTGATTCTTGTATCAATTATAAATGGTGTGAAGATAATAAGGTATGCGCTGGCGATCCTACAGCACACTTTGATAATAGCGGAGATACGACGAAATATCTCAATAGTAGAATTCCTACCTGTAAAGGATGTAATATAGAACGAGAGGTAATGGGCGCTCCGTTGGAAGTAGAGAATGAGAAGGGACTGTCCCCATGTCAAGCTAATGACACGGAGGTTCGTTGTACTGAACCGGGAGGTAATGCATATAAGTACTATGCAAAAAATATGTTTGCGGTCTTTGCTGAACCTGACGATGAAGGAAATGTGGATGAACAGGAATTGAAAAATGTAGAATATGATATGAAAGAATACTTGATAGATAATGGTCCAATGGTAGGCACATATTTTCTCTCTACCAGTTTTACTGGAGGTAGTGGTTGGAAAGAGACAAACGGTATTTATATTGATAATTACGTCTATCCGGGGAATGATCCAGATAACGATAACTCCGATCCCACAAATAAGACTCCTTATAAGACTGCAGGTGGTCATGCAGTGGCCATCGTGGGTTGGGGCGAAGAAGATGTTTCTGCTGTCAATCCATCTACAGGCAAACCTTATGGACTAGTTAAATACTGGATATGTAGAAACTCGTGGGGAAAGGAATGGAATGATGATGGTCATTGGAAGCACGCAATGTATCCCATTAATACTTTCTCTCAGTTTGATCTTGGAATTAATGCAGGAGATGTAGATGGTGAGAAGATATGGTTAGGCGGCGCAGCTATGTTTGAATTTGATAGAAAGGAGGATGTATCTGTATCAGCAGAACCAGCCGAAGTAAAAGAAGACGAAAATACGTCGAGTGATGATAGCGCTAGTGATGTACGAGACGAACCGTCCCAGGAAGAAATTAAGAAGGAACAGGACGAAATCAAGAAGGAACAGGACGAAATCAAGAAAGCAAAAATTATGTCATGGGTGAGGAATATAGCTATCGCAATTTTTATACTTATAACTGTATACCTATTGTATCGTGGATTCTATAAATAACTGTCATATTATATATCTTTCAATTTAGAAGATATATAACATATTAATATACACGATTCGTCTATCGATAATTAATGTTGGCCTTGGTATTTATGTCTAATTTTTGTAAATCTTTCCTAGCCTAAACCTACACCCTCTTTTGCATCTCGTAAGTTGCTCTCAAAGATAGTCGTACTATTATCGGGAGATATTTTCTGAATACTACTAAGAACTTTATCCGTTAGAAGTTGATCTGAATCAGCAAGTTTGGTATGCCTCCATGGTCCTGAATTCAATTGTTTATGTAAGTAATCATTTTTATGTGCAACAAACAGGTGTGATATGACGTCTAGATAGTATTTACCTGTATCTTCACCTATGATGGTACCCGTGTATACATCCGAATGAACGCCTCCCTGTTTGGTCCACTTACCTATGCCGTCAATATAGATTTCCGAATGTGTCATCTGACCTGTTGGTTTAATAAAAGTATACTTTCCTGCGCCCAATAGAACTGCGCCGTTACTCAGTATATCGACAATTCCATTGTTTATAATTCTTGGATCTACCTCATTTGGATCTATTACAATCACATCGGTATTTCTCAGTCGATTTATGTATAATGAATACCATACCGTGCACCTAAGAATAGCATTAAATATAGTTCTGTCGCGCGCGATGAGTGAGCTATCTGATTTCACGGCTAAAGCTAGATCAATCTTGGATATCTTCCGGAGTTCTATCACCTTCTTTACTCTATCCTCAGCTTTCTGGATATCCCTATCTCTCCCTTTAGCTGGAACTTTATTTAGTTCAAGTTCTCTTCTCCTCTTGACGTCCTCTATGTCATCTTTCAATAAATCCTGATATTTATTATAGTAAGTGCTTGTAGTATTAACGAGATTTTCCAAGTCAATCGTGTTCCCTATTATGACAGTACCTTTATTCTGATTGAAATCTGACAATTTCCTGTATTCTGATTCGACTAGTTTCGAATCAGCGATATCATTCAGAACGGTCTTGTTTCGTTTATATTGATTATCAATCATATAGGAAAGAGCATCAAAAGCATCTTGATCCTTCAATCCAATCTTACCACCTCCAGATAACGCAATGTCTAGTTTTTCGTATTCCTTTTCTCTCGGATCTATCTTATAGTCGACAGATTTATCTACTACAAAATTTGTTTCCATAAAATTATTGATGTCAAATGTATCAATATCTCTCAGATGATCGGCCAGTCGTTTCCTGGCAACAGCATAAATGGCATTGTCTACAACTTTTGCCGTCCTCCATAGTTCTAATTGTGATTTACGCTTACTATCAGGTATCAATAGTGAAAAATCTTGAACTTGATTCCCAAAGTCCTTAATGGTATATGTAGTAGCAAGTGGAAACGTCATTTTCACATCATTCAAAAGATAGTTGACTGCAACTATCTTGTTAAATATGACTGAGTCAGTTAAACGATCATGATGATCCATCCCTACATCTTTCTTGAACTCATGAATAGATAACAATGAGTTTTTTAGGATAACATTTGTTAAAGGAACATCATATAATGGCGGGAGTGCAGATGTAATGACATACAATTTATGACCATTTAATCTGATATGAATACCTCGTACACGTCCTGTATCGTCTAATAGTTGAGCCGTAATTAAACCATAGAAGCTGAGATCGATATTTCGTGTACTATAAGGTGTCGTGGTGATAACACCATTGATATTCATGTATAGTTTAGCCATCAAATCATCACTTACGGTCCGTCCTTCGCCCTTAAAGGAAATAACAGTGCATTGATTAAGCAAGTTAGTATTACTGGATCCCATAGGGGCAAATTCATAAATTAGAATATTAGGTCTTTGTAATTTTTTCATATATGACAGAATACCGTATTTACTGCTATTCGTGACGATTTGGTTGCCATACTCACTATGACGTTTGAAAACAATAATATTACATTCGAAATACTCTTCTAGAAGTCTCACAAACATAGAAGGAGAGAGATATTCGGACTCATTTTGTAATACAGTTCTAATTTTGCCGATATCGTTCGTCTCGAACTCTTGTGATATACAAACTAACAACCTATCTTCAAGTTTAGCTAAATCAGCTCTTATCTGTTTAGAAGAAGTATCCTCCAACCCCAGGGCAACGAGTACGGCATCTATTAGTGTGTTTGGATTATTATCCTTGATGTTCGGATCGCCAGTACCTATACGTTCCAAATCCTTTATACAGTTTTCATCATTAAGTTCATTCAAGAGTATAGAAATATCTTTGGGAACCTGACCGCGTTCCCGTATAGATATATATTTTTCTGGCCCTTTAACGTATGATGAAGACTGATTTTTTGTAGGCGGAGGACACGTTCCATCTTCAATACGGTCAAGGGTTTTTTGCGCGCGTGAGCTAGTTTTAAAACAACACGGAACGCACCCGAACGTTGTATGTGTGTTTTTAATACCTGGAAACTTAGCCGTTTTATAAGGACATATGAAATAAAACCGTTTAAAAAGATTTGGCAAAAGCTTCCCGTTATTATCCAACATCTCGGCTGTTATCTTATCTACTACCTTATATTCAGTACCATTCTTTGCTACCAGTTTATCTCCCTTGTATGGATATCGTATAATCTGTCTATCACCGAGTCCCAGGGTTTCAATAGCAGCTTCTGCATCTTTTCTCGATAAATACATTGCGGGCTGTTTCTTTGTATCACAACCTTTATTTGTATACCCCTGTTCGAATAAAATTCTTTTATTATGAACCTTTACCTCATTGTCTATATTTTTTTCTAGTTGCGAGGGTGGTTTAGTTTTCTTTTTTCGTCGAGACGCCTTTTTGCCATCTTTTGAAACGTCGTCGTCATCAATATCTATATTGTATGATAAATATTCTTTACTAATCTTATTATACAGATGTTTGTAATAATCAATAATAAACGGCATCATCAACCAGAACAATTTCAGGGTTTCTTCAGAATCAGACGTTAGAGTTGTAATTTTAGTCTTATTCTCGTTATTTTGCGACTTAATAATAAAGGTCAAATTAGTCTTACTTGTCGAGCCAGGATAGGCGAACATAGTATATCCACTCATCGTGTGGGGATCTGGATCCTCTCGTCTATACATAAACGGGGCAACTGCCGTAGTAGTCAATAAATAATGGGAGAAGATTGCCCTGTTAATAATACCATCTATAAATTCTGTGGATTTTATGTCGACCTTCCTTTCCGTGTCAGGAATATTACCTAGAAAATTGTTATTGGAAACTAGATTCTCACCAATCGTGATACTATCCTTCGCATACGTGTTGATATAATGAATATCACCCGATGAGAATATATGTACTTGACTATAATCTGAAATATTACTACCCTTTGTACGTTTGTTCAGTACAAGAGCTTCGACATATCTGCCTTCGTTTTCTGTATTTATCAATAACTTATTAATCTCTTTCCTATGAGTACTATACGTTATACTAGTATCTCTCAAAAACTCTGTGAGTAATGGATTTATCTTAACAAATGATTTATATCTAACCATTATAATAAGATCGTCTTTTAAGTCGAGTAAATCAAAGATATCTGCATGTGTTCTATTGACGGAGTTATCATAACTCACAACTGTGTCATAACTGGTTTCAGTATAAACGATTTCTCGCTGCAATCGTTTAGCTCGTTCGTATAAGGTCATGAAAGAGGTAATACTTTCATTAGTCTCATCGATAATTTCTACGCGATTTTTAGATACCTTATCGTATGTATTTTTAAACCCTTCATACGAAATCAAATAATATGTAAGATTATCAGCTTTCCTAATGCTCCTCTTCAATAATTCATTCGTTAAATTCTTTTTAAAGGTGGCAATGTTCCCAGCTGTAATAATTTTCTGTTCCAGGCATATAAAACACCACTCTCTAATTTGACGTGCTATCGAATACGTTGAGAATGTATGATATTCGTCACTATCATAATAATGGAAGAAACTATATCCACTGCCATCCTTTATCTGAACGTCCAATGAAGCTTTCATATCTCGTTGCATAATACTGCATATATAATTTTTAGAACCATTTTCTGGATATTCCACCAGTACTGAAATAAATTGTAAAGGGATACCGGCGTGTATAGACAGTGTTGTTTTCAAGAGTCCTATATTAAGATGTTCCGAGTCAATGCCATTAAAAACCTTCGAATCAATAACTTGATCATCGCTGTATTTCACCACAACTTCCATTAGTATGTTTTTGATTATATATAGAAACTCTTTTTAATATATATTTCGAACAGAAAAAAAATAATCTTATATTTTATCTATGAATATACCAATAAAATACTAATCAACCAAAGTCCTACGAATATTATGCCGTCATCAATCGATCTAAAAACTACCGACATCGTGTCTACTGCTGCTAAATTCACCATTGGCGTAGCAAAAGACTTTGACAAAGAAACCAGCGAAATTCTTAATGTTGACATGGAAGATACTCTGAAAAACAATAAGGCTAAGATATGTAAGAAGGTTATTGGTATTAAGAATGAACAGAAGAAAAAAGACAAAACGAAGGTGAAAAAGGAAAAGAAACCTTGTCCTTATGTTACAAAGAATGGAAAACAATGCACTACTGTACCCAGATCAGGAGAATATTGCGGGGTACATAAGAAGAAAATTAACAAAAAGCCTGCAAATACATGCATATATGTACCAAGAACTGGAAAGAGATGTGGAACAACCCCAAAGAATGGAGACTATTGTTCAACGCATAAGAAAATGTTAGATAAACAGGCAGAGAGAGAGAAGAATAAGGTAGCAAAGAATGAGAATGAGAAAAAGAAAGTTGTAGAGAAAAAGAAGGTAGCAAAGAAGGAAAAGGTAGTAAAGAAACCTGTCGTAGTAGAGAAGGAAAAGGTAGTAAAGAAAAAGAAGGTAGCAAAGAAGGAAAAGGTAGTAGAGAAACCTATCGTAGTAAAGAAGGAGAAGGTAGTAGAGAAAAAGAAGGTAGCAAAGAAGGAGAAGGTAGTAGAGAAAAAGAAGGTAGCAAAGAAGGAGAAGGTAGTAGAGAAACCTATCGTAGTAAAGAAGGAGAAGGTAGTAGAGAAAAAGAAGGTAGCAAAGAAGGAAAAGGTAGTAGAGAAACCTGTCGTAGTAAAGAAGGAAAAGGTAGTAGAGAAACCGGTCGTAGTAGAGAAGGAAAAGGTAGTAGAGAAACCGGTCGTAGTAGAGAAGGAAAAGGTAGTAGAGAAACCTGTCGTAGTAGAGAAGGAGAAGTTAGTAGAGAAGGAGAAGGTAGTAGAGAAGGAGAAGGTAGTAGAGAAAAAGAAGGTAGTAGAGAAAAAGAAGGTAGTAGAGAAATCCGTCGTAGTAGAGAAACCCGTCGTAGTAGAGAAACCCGTCGTAGTAGAGAAACCCGTCGTAGTAGAGAAAGAGAAGGTAGTAGAGAAAAAGAAGGTAGTAGAGAAACCTACTGAAAAAAAGAAGAAAAAGGGAGGACTAAGAGGTGTTGCATGGGTTTACAATGGTGTAAAGTATCTAGTTCACAAGGACACGAGTGCTGTGATTGACAGACAAAGGAAAAAGGCAATTGGTATTAGGATGAACTCAGAAAAGATGCGCAATATGACAGTGCAAGACATTGAAACTATTACTGCATATGGTATTGTAATCGATTATTCATGTGTGGACAAACCAAGTGAAAATCATACAGACATTGATGAAGAATTTATTGACGAGAATCCAGAAAAACTCGAGACATAAATTTAAATTAATTGAAATAAAGGGGCCATAACCATTAGTGAGTGATGTTATCTATTTTTACTTTAACAAAGGCCATAAACATAGCTTCACGTATGGGCAATAGAACCTTTAAGGAGTTCGCTGGAACAGAGAATTATGTTATATTAGATATCATACTTAAATTTCTATTCTATTTTTCATTGTCATTCGTTGATACATTAAGAGAACTTATCACTCGTATATTGATGGTTGAATTATTCGATATAATTATTCTGAATGATTTATTTGATGATCACGATAAAGAGTTTACGAATAGATATAGCGATATCTCGACTATAGCACCATTCGCTGGAATTATTTTGGGTTTCACTACAGCATCTATGATGTAATTTATACATTTTTTTTTATACTTGTCTCAGTAAAGAAACAAGTATCAATAATGGAATACGTGAAAGTCATTTCATGGGATCCGATTGACATTAAAAATGTTAGCAATAAGTATGAACATAGTGCTTATGATTTTAGTGGTGCAGAGCCATTTTCCAATAGACCGTCCGCTCGTATAGAACCGTCGAACCAACTTTTAGAATACATGAATAAACGAGGAAATGAATTTATACCTCTTTTTGTATCTGGTACAGGAGGAATATACGATTCTGGATGGAAAAATTGTGAACTCTTTAAGAGGGACGACATAAACGGAGATCCATATTACTTTGCTGTTATAAGCGCTGTATGGACGGGATATCCAAGGAGTATGGGGAGGATAGGTTTCGTAAACAAATAAAATTAACAATTAATAAAGGTATTATATCAATTCATATTATTATGTTTATGAATAATAATACTACTACAACAACAACCACAGAGAGGTTCAGGAAAAAGTTCTCACTCGAAGAAAGGACAATAGAAGCTGAAAATATTATGAAATTGTATCCGGATAGACTACCTGTAGTTATTGAACTTCATGTCAATAATGAATTTTCACTTGCGCGTAAGAAATATTTAGTAGAGAAAGATATGCTACTATCTTCTTTTGCATATACGATTAGGACACGTATGCATGTTCCACCAGAGTCGTCTCTATTTTTTATGTGTAATAACAGTATACCTAGATTTAATGATTCTATGTATACAATTCATCAACAATATAAAGGAAGAGATAATTTCTTAGTAATAGATGTCATGAAGGAACATACTTTCGGCTTAAAGTGTTAATACTTTTATACAAACGATGAACAATCCTGATCGGAATATAGTGGGTTTGCTCGGTTAACCTCTATATAATAGCACTTATGCAGTGAAAGAATATGATATTGAGTTGGGAGGCTCTGGATATCTTGATTCTTGGGAAAAGAGCGATTTCAAAGGGAACTATATAGTTCGCGGTACGACTAAATGTAAGAGAGAGTTCTGTAGCTTCCAAGTAACATTTTTATAAAACCTCGTAGGTATTTATAAAAAATGAGTAATGAAAAAAATAAAATATAGTATTACGTCAACATATTTGCTTCGTCTATGAAATTATTGACTAGATTTTCGATTTCGTGTATAGAGATGTCATTGTTACCATGATTAATGTCTCTGTGTTGCAGTATGCTATCTCTTCTATCATATATTATTTTTCCTAGATTACTTACGAATTTATCTCCGTTCAGTGGTTCACCTACTATGGGAGAAACACATGGAGATCCAACGGGAGAAACACATGGAGATCCAACGGGAGAAACACATGGAGATCCAACGGGAGATCCAACGGGAGAAACACATGGAGATCCAACGGGAGATCCAACGGGAGAAACACATGGAGATCCAACGGGAGATCCAACGGGAGAAACACA
>Ga0209533_1001311_pt1 | contig 23248 bp, 8 predicted proteins | sample COG_04_FD_184748 | JGI IMG/M metagenome (GOLD analysis project Ga0209533, IMG submission 184748) | Pelagic Microbial community sample from North Sea - COGITO 998_met_04 (SPAdes) (version 2) | ecosystem: Environmental > Aquatic > Marine > Neritic zone/Coastal water | place: Helgoland, sampling...
ACCTGATTCATAACGGTAGAAACTTGTAATACATCGTCTAAATCGTCTTGTTCCTCTAAAGAATTTAGGTTAAAAGACACCCAATTCCAGCCTTCATTTAAAACGATGTCTTGTCTTAAAATATTGGTCGCTTCGAAGTGAGCAAGCTCTGTAAAAGAACCAATCACGAAACTAGGTTGGAAATCATGCAGATCTTGGCCATTAATTTTCACTCGAGTTTGGAATTTACCTGCGCTGGCATCCCATAGTCTAAAGCTCACTTCTTCGCCGTTTACTTGATCTCCGTATACCGAAAGGAAAATGATATAGCTGTCGTATTCCTCTATATAAATTGGACTAGCTGCTCCTCTTAATTCCTCACCTACATAAGCAAACAATAGATCCATCTCATCTCTAGATCGAATTCCTTCTACGGTTACCTTCCCTACAAAGTTCATTACATATTCATAGTCTTGTGGATCAACAGAATATTCAGGTTGTACCATTTCAACATTTAGATTGAACTCCATTCGCTCTGCATAGTTATTGTTTCCAACCAATAATATGTCTTCCTTGTAGTCGCCAATAAACAGATCTTCATTTACAACAAACTCAATTTGAGTAAATGAATTTGGATCTAACAATCCTTCGCTAGGATAAGCATTTAACCAAGGTGGTAAATTACTGATTTGGAAATTCTCTACCGTACCCCCTTGATTGATTATGTGGGTTGTGAACGAAAGAGACTCACTAAGTAATTTTTCCATTTCTATAAACTCATTGTCCCAAATCAATTGATTTTTGTCTATGTAAGTGCTCCATGAAATAGGAGATTCAATCAGGTTTCCAGATAAATCTCTAACTTTTTGAAGTGTAAAATCGATTGAAGTGTTTTCAATTCTACTTAAAGACTCCGTTAAATTAATAGCGATTTGATCTCCATTGGAAACATCGTGAAAAGAAACCGAGGTTTTAAGTTCTGAAGCTCTAATTAAAGGAACATCTAATTCGGAGTAAACAAATATAGTCGCAGTTTCTTTAACCTCATTAAAATCTGTAGACTGTTCTAGCCCTAACTTATCGGATATATTACTGTGCATTTCAGACAGAACTCGGTCGTGAGACTTGGCAATATTCCAAATTCTTAGCTCGTCAATTAATCCGTTATAATGGTTTGTGTATTCAACAGAAGCTGCTTCTGTATCCAGAACTCTTCGATGACCTAAGTAGGTCGAAGAAGATGTAATACCACCCACAAATTCTGAGTCTTTTTGGTCAACCTCTACTCCATCTAAATATAGTTTGGTGTTTGAACGCGCGTTTTTAACCATGGCCATATGATGCCATTCACCATCATTGTATGATGTGTTGGAATGTAAAACGGGTGCATCTATGGTATCCCCTTGAAATATCTCTATTGCTCCAGCGTTTACATCAAACGACCAGGTTTCAAAATTAGCTCCTTGATCCCAAGACCCCAAAGTAAAAAGGGTTTGATTATCTGAAACAGCCGTGTTAAACCAAAGTTCGATTGTGAAGTCACTCCCGTTTACAATGGCGAGTGTGGAAGAATCTTGAAGCGCCGAGAAGTCTTCTATTAAGGCTGGATTGTAATCCAAACTCAGGGCTTTGTTTTCACTTTCTACAGCCCACTGTGCTGTTGTTTGTGCATGTCTATACCTGGCCTTGTCTTTAGGATTTGACCTAAGCTCATCCATTGGCCAATATCCAACTAAATTGGCTTCTTTTCCAGACAAATTAATAGAACGGTTTGCTTGTATATCGCCTGCAACTTTACTCCATACTCTTAAATCGTGCATAGCACCTTGGTAATGAGCGCCAACAATAATAGGTCCATCGCCTACATAATTCATATTAAAAGAATAACTCGGTGTAGCAACAGAGCCAGTTCCATCTAAGAAAATTACTTCATGATTTTCGGCATCGTAAGCAAGAGCTAAGTGCGTGAATCCAGTACTCGGTAATACGATTGAATGGTTAACCGTCTGACTTTGTGCTGGATCGGTAGGATGAATGTAGTCAAACTGTAATTTAGGATCCGTATCGAAATCAACTACACTCATTTTAATCACTTCCGAATCGGTTCCATTTGATTGTTCAAATAAAACACCATTAGACTCTGGCTTTAGCCACATTTCTAGAGTAAAAGACTGGTTTAAATAAACTCCTGAAGGTATGTTTAAACTATCGTCTGAGCCGAAATAAAGGTAGCTATCGTGTGTATGAGCTGTCCTGTTTTTTCGCGTCATAACTTCAATATATGTTTGAGCGGATGAAGTATTAAAGGCAATTTCATTGATTGACTCATTGAAGGTTACGATCACATCATCATTCGGGTTTAGTATGCCATCTATAGGCTGAATAGAACCAAACAATTCAGGTTGGATTCGATCTGAAAACACATCGTGAGTTAAACTTTGAACAGCGATTTCTTCTTGCTGGCTGGTGGTTTGTGAAGTATAAAAACCACAATTTGATTTTGCACGGATTTTATAATTCCCATCTTTTGGCACCATCGGCACCTCCCAAAGAACATTTGTACTTGACATTCTCAAAGAAAGCATCTCATTATCTGAAACGGCTTCTTCCGAACTTAAGTACGTTGTTTTTAAGCGACTGATCTCTTCTTGAATATACTCAGTAGTATCGCCCTCAAATGTCTTCCAGGCTAACCAATCTTCATGTACGTTAAATTCTGTAACATCGTATATGGCGCAATTACTTCCTCTACAATCTTCTTTTGGTTCTAAATTGTTGAACAAGTTTGTTGTAATAGCAGCAGACAAATTAAAGTCCGAATGCAGTAGATTATACAAATCTAAAGGACTAAAGGTTTTGTAATTCTCTAGTTTATTGATTACGTAATGTGGATTAACCACATTTGACTGAGGCTCGATAGGTGACCAAGGTTCGTTTTCAAATTTATAATCAAAGTATACATCTCTTAAGCTATAGTAGTTGATGTTGTAGTCCTGTAATTTAAGAGTAAGCAAGTTTGTATCGGCAATATTCACTAGCCAATCGTCATCCGTATCTTTAATTACAATGTCTGTACAAGTTGGTAAGAAATAAGCACTGAAAGAGATCGTATCGGCAATTTCGTATTCATCTGAGGTCCCAAATTCATACTGACAAGCAGGGTAAATAACGAGTTTAAGGTTTTCGTAGTTTAAAGAATCTGGACCTTTGTTTACCGTAAGTGTTTTGTTTACTGAACCTCCAGCTGGAACCGCAAAATCTCTATTTGGCTTAATACCATCAATTTTTATAATAGCTCCATGTGGATTCGAAGCTTCAATAACACGAAGATTAAAGATTCGGTCCGAGTTGTTTTCTGATGCATTCCCCAGGGTTATATTAAATACTGCTTGTTCATTTTCATTAACATTGTACAAAACTGAAGGAAATACATCTATGATAGGCTTATCTATTTGAGATGTCGTTGCAGATAGCTCATAAGGAACGTCAGAAGCAAACATACTGTTATGTTGAACTAGAAGAGCTTCTCTAACAGCATTATAAACTTCCAATCGCTTCTGATCAAAGACACTTTTAATCGGTAAAGCAGTTGTACGAGAATAATCTACATAAGATGCTTTTTTAACATTAAGCTCATTTTCAGCTAAAGAACCATAGAAGGTAAAATCAAATGTATTTGAGTTCAACATTAACTGACTTGGCATCGCCAAACCTGTTTTCACAAACTCGTCGTAAAACTTTAATTCAAAATACAAATCAAAATCTCTAATATATTTTGCGTTTACTACACTTTCCCAAGGGCAAGAGGTCGCACCAGCTTGAACTTTAAATATAGGCCCGAATCCGTAATTTGATTCGTTTACATCTATAGAAATGATGTCTCCTTGATCGTTGTCTGATAATTTATAGTTTGTAGTCGTTTGGGATTGTCCAGACAAATTTGTGGCAGTCTTAAACTCAAGCGTGAATTTATTGTTGTAGGAAAAATCTGCATTAAATCCAACCACTAATGCATTCCCTGAAAAATCTGCACCTAAATTGTTTACTGAAGATAAATCGTAAGTAATCGAATTCGTATTGGAGTAAGCCCCAACTGATGTATGACTTTGCTCTACTGAAATACCTCCATTAATCGAATGATTTGTTAAGAACTCCGACTCTATTTTATCGAGTTCATTTTGAGCCATAGCTCTTTTCCACAACTTAATTTGCTGGGCATAAAACTGAACCTTATCTCTTGGGATAACAATCGTTTCGGATTCTTCTGGTACATCCAAGGTTAAATCACCTATTAGATTGTTTAAATTTATAAAACCAGGAACAGTAGTGAAATCTTGTACACTCGCAAAATTCATTAACAAATCACTTAATTGCTGTTCGTTAGCGTAAGCATCATTGGTTGGATCATCATCAACGGAAATATCGACAGAAATACCCGCATTAACACCTCCGCTGGAGTAATCTCCAGATGCAGAAGCAGTATTAACACCATCTTCGCTAGAAGAACCTACGCTACCTCCCACGGTAGTATTTCCGTTTGAAATAGAACCCGAAGCCTCGCCATCGCCAATAGAGCCTTCTGAATCCGAAATATTATCGTAAGCATCAAAGGGGTCGACTGCGAGATCTCCATTTAGGTTGAGATAAGCAGATATTTCGATGTCTAAACCGGTTCCAAATAGAGGTCCTGTATTCACAAAATTTAAATACTGCACAAGCTCTGGCGTTACGCCTCCGTTAATAGAAAAACCAAATCCTGAGGTTTCACTTTCTAGAGAATAAAGTGGGCTATTCCACTCATCGTTATTAATACCCGAATTGGATACACTGTAGCCTATGTAGTAATCAGCATCCTCAAAGTTGGACTGAAACTCTTGGTATGTTGAACCTAATATTGCGGTTAGTGTATTTACATCGTAATTTGTTAGAACCGGTAATTCATAATATTCTTCAGAACTAGTCTCTGGGATAGTGTAGTAATTTCTGATGGATTGATCTTCATAAGAATCAAAACAGGTAGAATTACTTGGCTCACCGAAACACTCATGATCTGTAGGTAATAGATCTGTATCAACCGTGTATTCTCCAAATAAGTACGTATTCTTAATTAAAGCCAATTTGGTAAGTAAATAATTCTGAATATAATTATTTGAATAAGCAAATTTAGTTGTTACCCCTGGTTTGATACTAACTTCTCTTTGCGTACCTATTTGATAAGAAGCAACCTCTTCAATATCATGAATAATATAGGTCTTTCCATTTGAGGAATAGGTAGAGTCTGAAATAATAGATTCTGAACTAGAAACGGGAATGGAAGAAAGCTCATACAAAGCCGAGGCTTCTAAAATAGAAATAACTGTATCGTTGGTTTCATTATCAATTTCATATTGCTTTCTGATTGTTTTGTTTTGCTTTATTAAAGGGTAATCTAAACAATCGAATACACCTCCACCTAAAGCACAATTATGTGAAGATAAAAACTGAAGCTCTTTTGAAGTTCCAAAGTTTAAGTTTTTAGATTCTCCAATGTAAAGATCTCCTTTTGCACCAACTTCCCAATCTGCACTGTTAGTCGATATGGTGTGGTTGAAGGTTTCACTAATGGTTATTATATTTTCTGAAGAATTTGTTAGAGTTGCTGAATTTGACATTCCTATAGTAGCAAAAGCTTTTGCAGACCATTTTACTGAATTTGAAACCGCTGCCACGGGAGACCCCACGATGACACCAAGTCCATTTTCTGATTGAAGCCCAATTCCTGCTTTAAAGTTCCAATCCTTACTATAGCCATTCACATTAGTTACAGCAGAAGTTCTGCTTATGGTAGAACCTTCCGTAATAGAAGAATAAGAACCATCTCCATTTGGATCTCTCAAAATCATATCAACCGTTTGAGGACCAAAAGTGAAAAAGTCGTTTCCATAAGACTCGTCTCCAAAAACGTATACATCTCCTCTGGTTGAGGCGTTTTGGCCTGCGGAAAGTTTTGGCCATTGCGCATTTACTGACCCGTCTTGGTATTGGATAATAAACTTTCTAAGATAACCTTGTTCTTTCCCAAAAACAAAAGGATCATCTGGAGTAAACTCATAATCAATACTTCCGTTTAAATCGTCTAAACTCATCATCGAATTCGAACTTTTCATCATGGTATTAAAGATGCTAATATCTCCTTGCTGTAAAGGATTTAGGTATTGCGTTGTATTGTAAACTGATGCGCCATTTTGGTCTTTGTACATATAACTGTTATGGTTATGTGCTAATAAAATAGACCCATAGTTCGTGTATACTTCACTTACCTCTATATTGTACCTATATGCTCCGTTTAAGAATTTTTCTTCAAAAACTGGCATCCCCAAAAAGTAGCCTGTGTTATCGAATGTAGTAATGGAATAACCCTCTTCTATTTCAATAGATTCTTCTCCAATAAAAGAGGTCCAAAAGTCGTTTCCAGAAATATTTTGGCTGACCAAAATACTTGGGTTATTTCTATAAACAAGGTCAAACCTTTTATTAAATGTTACCGGCTGAGTGCCATAGCTTCCATATACTGAGCTTGTTAGTTCTTCTACAAAATCACCATTTGCATCGTTTTCTCCAATCACCTTCATATCAATGGTAGGGAAAAGTTGTTGTTGATTTCTGTAGTGATTTTCTACATCGTAATTGGACGAGATCCAAGAGGCACTATTTACTTTGTGTATAATTGGTAATAATTTAGCATGATACTCTCCTGTTAAAACATTGGTCTGAACTGAAACTAAATACCCTTCGTAATCTAATACAGAGGCATCATTTGGCATTAAATCAAAACCAACAGATCCAATAGTATTTGCAGACAAGTTAAAACCAATTGCAATGTCCTCTATTGATTGATTGTTGTAGGTTTGTCCTCCAGTTATTCTTCCTCTAAGTTCTTTATACGTATTGCAACTAAAATTGGGTAAGTTTTGTTCCGAATTAAAACTAAACTCTTGACAATACCTATTATCGTCATCACCCTCTAAATCTCCGTAATAAAAAGTATGTCCATTTTTCTCAAAACTAATGCATTGCTCTCCAATAGGAATTGACATTGTAAAATATCCGTCGGCATTGGTTTTAACTTCACCGTCCTCATTTTGGACTCGTTTACCTCCTACTTTCACAAACACATCTTCAACTCCAATTTGGAATTCCGTTTTGTCAATTAAATTCACGTCTGAATTTTCTTCAGTAACATCAAAAAATACATTTCCTTGAACAGTTATGGAGGTTAAATCGTTAAAATTTAGTGACGTAATTAAATTGGTTTGATCTCCAATAAATCCAGTAGATTGAGCAGGCAAGAATTCGTGAATAACAGAGTAGGTTTCATTTAAGATGGTAAATGGCGTAATTGAAAAATTATTTCCATCGTTAATGTATCTAATATCGGTAACATCGTACATTCCACTAGAAGTAGACGAACCTAAATGCAACAACTCAGTATTGTAGGTGTCGTTGTAAAAGAGATTGGCATGGTTCGGTATTGAAAAAGTATCTAAAGACAAGGAGTTTAATTCCATATGATTCCTGTTGAAAACATCGATGATACTGGAAGAAATATCATAAGAAAATTCTCCCAGACCTTCATCTGCAGTAATAAAAAATATGAGGTCGTCATCTGACGAACTTAAAAATTTAAAATAATTAGATTGAATCTCCTCATCCGAAAGAGCTCTCTTCCAAAGAACCATTTCGTCCATTAGTCCATCAAAAGACGAATTAACATTTAAATCTCTATCAACACCAAAGATGAAATCATCAAAGATACTTGGTGTAAATTGAGAGGTATAGGTATTCATTAATGAACCGTTGATGTATAGCTTAACCTGTTTTTCTTCCTCCAACGTAGTAAATGTAAGCGTAACATTGTTCCAACTATTCTCTTCTGGTTTTAAATTATAGGCTGGGTATGTTTCGTTTACTGAACCTGAGTATTCACTGTATCCAATTGTATTTCCCTCTAGGTACAAACTCATGTTATACAAAGTAGACTTTCTAGAAAACAACACACCCTGTTGATCGGTCATTGACTTCATCCAAAATGTTACAGTAAAAGCATCAAGGTCTGAGGCACTTTTAATAGGTTGTCTTACAATACCATAGTTCGAAGCCAAATTTAAAGACCTATTGGTCGTTTGATCTTCGTTTATTATGGGCTCTACTTTTACGTATACATCCGATACTGGATTTGAGGTTTGGTTATAGGTAATCCTCCCCGTAACTCTACCAACGGGTCTTCTGTAACCTACTTGATGAGAAGATACTACATTTGCTTGTACTCCTGGGGCTTCAGGTGAAGAGGTTGCACAATTTCCAATATGAGCTTGAACTCTGTATTCGTACAACAGATTTGCTTCAGCATAGGTATCTTCAAAATACTTTTCCCCTGTGGTTACAGAACCAAGTTGAATCCAAGCATTCTCTTCATCAGAACCATACTGTCTGCGCTCGATAGAATAATGATCAATCACACCAGAACTATTGTTGTTCCAAATAAGATGCACTTTATCCGCAAACTCCCCCTTTGAAGACTTTAAATCTAATAACGGGTTCCCTAATTCAAATACATCTTCAGTTAAGGTTGGGGTAACGTCCATACTATCTCCCTTAACCTCATGATAGAATGGAGAGTCTTCTAAACTAACATTTCCGCAATTATACGATTGTATTTGATAGGTATACTCATTACAGAGTACGGTACTTGCTCCAGTAAAACTAGTCGCTGTACCAGGCTTGTCTTGAAAGATCAAGTCGCCACCCTCAACAATCAAATCTTGAAGATTCGCTTTTGTTAAGACTACAGAATCAAGTTCCACAGCAGCCGAATAGGTTGTGGTTTCTGTAGGAGCAGAATTGATGGCTTGGTTGATTGGAGTTCTAGCGGTACGGTATATTTTTATACGATCTATATCGTCTACCTCTTTTACATTCGTAAACCGAAGGGTAACATAATCATCAAAATTAGCAGAAGATATATCTACTCTAGTAGGTCTTGGTTTTCTGTTTCCAGTAATTACTCTTGGTTTGAATGACCTAAATACCTTTCCATCTGTCCGAGTTGCTTTGATTATTCCATATACTGTTTTTTCAAATACAGAGTCTACTAAAGGGAGTGTAATATTATCTATGTTTGTCACATTCCCGGCGATTACTATTGGTTCTTGGGTTCCTGGTTCAAAAAGTGTGTCTGTAAGCTCACTATTTTCATAAAATAAAACACGCTGAGAAAGTCCTTGAGTACCATAAAAATCAGCACTATTAAAGGAAAGAATATGATCTTGATTGTCGTATTCATAATCTTCGTTACCAAACTTAATCTCCTCATTAATAGAACTTTGAACTCCATTAATTTCGAACCCATCACATAAAGGCGTTGGTGTATCAAAATTCAATTGAGTATTGTCATTAAAAAAAGAAATTCCAGCACCCGTACTCATCGAATGCTGGACGAGGATTGAATCTATAAATTGATTCACAACTTCTGTTTTGATGCTGTATAGATAGGTTTCCTCTGGATCGGCAGTATGATCAGTAAACTGCCCTACGAATCCTACTTCTGATAAGTCTGCGTCTAGGGAATTTACTTCATCATTTGGATCAACTACTCCATTGGTAACATTTTGACCCTCGTTAAGTGTATAGTTTATAAATGGTTCTCCATGTTCAAACTTATAAACCGTCCTCCAACTATTGATGTCTGAATCTGGATCATCTGTTCTTTTTACAGTATATGACAAGTTTTCTATGCTTACACCCGTAAGATGGCTCCATTTTAATTTTACATTTCCATCTTCCTGATTAAGTGCAATAATTCGATCAATTGGAATTAGATCAGTTGTTGAAATCGTATTTGGGTTAAACTCCCTTTGCATAGCACAACCTCTCCCAAGTTCTCGGTAATACAAAGTATAATCAAAAGTAAAAGAGGGACCTAAATCTACCGTATTTTCAGGAGTGAGGATGGGTAAAGAAAATTCATCTGACCATGGACCTAATGCAACCCCATGCTCAAGGTTGTCTCCGTATATCTCTTCACTAACGGCATGCCATGAACCAACATTATCAGTTGATGCACAAGTAGATAATGAACCCTCACCAATTAAAGTAACTGTATTATCTGTAGTGACACTTTCTAATTCAACGGCTACTGAATTCCCATAATTAACACTTATTGCTGCATTAACATAGTTATGGCCATACCCATCATTTCCCACCCTAAATTGAGTGAAACCATCTGATGAAAATGATAAAGGAAAAGAAGTCCAGTCATAACTACCATACTGAGTATTTCCTACAGAAAAATTGGTCGTGTTTGTGAAAGTGTGACCTGGACTTCCCCAAATATAAAAATCACCTCCATTCCAAGCTACCCAATCATCATTTACTTCATCGTATGTGTTGACTTCGACTAAATTTTGCCAGCCCTGATAACTACCCTGATGAGGTGCATCTCCCCAAGGCGATGGAACAGGTTCAGGAATAGCAATAGTTACCCATGCAAAATTATTATTATTGTATGCAAGATTGTTATAAACTAAATCAGACAATTCAGATTCACACATACCTACTACACAAGGTTCATCCGTCGTAAGTTTAGTCGTAAATCTAATAGCACTTAAAGAACTAGAATTGTCAGCACCATTCTTATAGATTAAGCCTATGTTGTAATTGGTTCCCCCGGGTAACCATTCTATAAACTCATCAGGACCAATATTTTGTTCATATTTCGCATTTTGAGCAAAAGAATTGAGAGATAGAAATACGGAAAAGGCTATAAACAGAAATAATTTGTTAAAAAAAGATACATTCATAATCGAGGGAGGTTTATGTTTAACGCAAAAAATTTATTGAAAATGATTTAAAAAAAAGTGGTCTGCAAAAAATTATTAAAAACGCCGAAATTATATTTATCACTTTATAAGAGTGGTGTTTGTGAATAAATATGGTGAAGAAAAAATTAAATCAACCAAGTAAAAAATGGCTGTGGAAGATCATTTCCAATCATGAATTTATTAGTTAAACAAAAGTCATTCATTATTTCATCCAACTCTGCGAAAGATGGATAAGTGATGACCGTAAAAAACTCTAATACAAGTGATTTCATCATAATTGAAGATTAAATTTACGGATGTAAAAGTATCTATTCAATTAATCTTGGACGTTGATCAGGGTTAAGAAGCGTAATTTATTTGCTTGTGAGTCGTTTACGAATTCGACTTAAACCTTCAGGTGTTATTCCTAAATATGAAGCAATCATATATTGAGGAATATTTTGAATAACATTAGACCTATTCTCAATTAAATTTAGGTACCGCTCTTCTGGAGATTTTAGAAGAAGGTCCTCATATTTTTCTGAAACAAGCATAAATAAATGTTCCGTAAACATTCTACCTAATTGTTGAAATTTAGAATTTTTTTGATAGAGTTGAGAAAGTTTATCCTTGTGTATTAATGTAATGGATGTGTTCTCTAATGCTTGAATATAAGCTTTGGACTTTTCATTTGTAAGAAAACTAGTATAACTGGAAATAAAATCATTATCGAAAAAAAAACCACGGATGTATTTTTTACCGTCAACAAGATAGTAGTAGCTCAATAATCCTTCATCAATGAAGGAAACATAGTTACAATATTCGCCTTCTTCAATTAAGAAATCTCCCTTTTCAATTTTTTTTTCAATAAAGTCTTTAGAGATCTCTAACCATTCACTATCAGTAAATTTGATAAGGTTAGAAATTGCATTTCTTATATTTTTTTCCAAATTCTATTTTTAAGGTGAAAAATCGTCAACAACAGAATGCTTAAAATTAGTCAATTTAAGTAGCTCTTTTTCAAACGAAGTTAATTTTTGTTTGAAAAATAAAACAAAGAGTTTTAGCACCTAAAAAACTTAAGATTTATAAATTAATAAACACCACAAAACCATTGCTATTAAACTTAATTGTTTGCGCTTTACAATCTCCATATTTTGACAGCATCTAGCCCTAAAAATAGCCTACTTTTATTCGGCTGTTCGATCTATCCATATTCTAATTATTTTAAAGTTTCTGTCACATTCATTAATGCACTTTCTAAAAATCCTAACTGAATTAAACGTTATGTAAAACTGCCCCAACGGAACAAGCGGGATTAGAACTCATCTTATTCGCACTTTCTAGATGCCGACTTTGTCTATTATACGAAACTAAAGCGGTCCCGATTTACAAGGATTTAAACCATAACAAAAGCCAAGCTAGTAGAGAGGCTTATGTTATGGTTTAAATCCGCTACTTTTTAAATTGATGTAACAATTGATGCTTAAAAAAGAGAATTGAGACTTACTCCTAGTGGCATATTAATACAATGGCTGGTTTTTTGTGTAGTGTAACCCTTAAAAATTCTAAATCGACCATTCACTTTACAAACTCTACTTTACCTAAATCTTTGATGAGCTAAGTTTTAAAAGCAATGTTTTTCCGATAAATAAAAAAAGAGCTAAATTATATTACTAAATCATTACCAGACAAAAAGGATTGCTTAGATTATCAAAAATGTAAATAAGCTATGTCAACCAATTTAAATAAGCCCAAGGCGATTAGAATAGATGAAAAACTTTTGTTGTATTCTAACGAAAGTGATCTCGCAACTACAATTGAATATTTGCTTGGTGGAAAGCCTCTAATCATTAAAGGATTTTACAGCGAAGGACTGTTCCTTCTCAAGGAAATACATAAATATTTAAAGTTAAAACGCCCCAATAAAACATTCAAAGAGCAACAAAGCTATCGAGCAGAGTACTTTAAACTTTCTAATTTAATTTTACTAGAAGTTGTTAATCAAAAACTTTTGGTGAAAAAAGCTCCGAGTATTGGTTGGTTAAAAAAACTATATCCTGAAAACAATCATTTTTACTTAAGTTTTCCGCAAATACAGGGCATGAACAGTTCCTGGCAATGGTATGAAAAAGGAATTAAGATGCCTGTATTACGCAATAAAATTCATCCGTACTATGGAATCTACTTCCCTACCCGATTTGAACATTTAATACTGTTTGATAATTGGTTAAAACGGTATAGTGGAGCAAAAAAATCAGCCATGGATATTGGTGTTGGAAGTGGTGTATTGACGCTTCAATTGATGAAATATAATTTTCAAAAAGTATATGCAACAGATGTAAATCCCAATGCCATTATAGGAATGAAAGAATTCATCGCTGAAACGAAACTATCTCGAAAAATTGAACTTGACTGTGGCCATCTGTTTGGTAAATTTGAAAATAAAAGTGAATTAATTGTATTTAACCCTCCTTGGCTTCCAAAAAAACAGGACTCTAATCCAATGGATCAAGCCATTTACTATGATCAGAACTTATTTACAGATTTTTTTTCGGAGGCAAAAAAAAGACTCTTACCTGAAGGAAGCCTAGTTGTAATTTTTTCTAATCTAGCCCAAGTGTCAAACCTTACGAGTAAGCATCCAATTGAACAAGAGTTGTCAGAATTTAATAGGTTTAAATTAGAGAAGTGTTATAAAAAATCGGTAAAAGAAGCCTCCAATAAAACAAAAAGAGATCAATATTGGCGTGGGTCAGAAGAGGTTCAACTTTGGGTACTTAAAAATAAGTAGAAATTATGATAGCTAAGCTAGCTAGATTTTAAAATAGTATAGCATTTTTACAACCATTTAAATAGACTCAAATTCCCAAAATTTATCCTGAGGTAAGGGTGCCGAGTACGTTATTTTCGACTCTCCCAAAGAAGTTGGAAAGGTAATTTTACATGCATGTAAACAGATGGATAATCTTTTGTACTCATCATCAGCTCCATATTTTACATCTCCGAGAATAGGGCTTCCTATATGCGCCAACTGTACTCTTATTTGATGGAATCTTCCCGATTTTGGCTTCACTTCAAGTAGGTATCCAAAATCATTTTGATCAATTAATTTATAGGAAAGAATACTCTCTTTAGCCTCATTTGATTGACTGAGCTGTACTTCGGCTTTTTTTTCAGCGTTGTTCTTTTTTAAATAATTAATGAGCACACCACTATTTTTTGGTGGTTTATTTTTTACGATGGCTAAGTATGTTTTCTGAACTTTTCTGTTGTAAAATAAACGGTTAAAAGCAACCAGGTTACTTTTGTTTTTGGCGAAAATAAGCACGCCACTTGTAACCCTGTCTAACCTATGTATTACGCCAATAAAAGGCTTTGGTTTTGATTTTAAAAGATGAGCTAATGTTAAACTCTCTGTGGTTATTGGCTCATACGAGCTAAGCTCACTTATACGTCCTGCTGTTTTATTTACAACAATGTAATCCTTGTTTTCATGTATAATGTCAAGAATCGGAAAGTGGTCTTTTGTCTTCAATAGTAGCGTAAAGTTAAATCCCTTGTGAAAATAGTTTGATCGTATGGAGCTACAATATAAAATTAATTTAACTCATAAATGGGAGCTGTCGCAATAATTTGACCGAATTTAAAAATCCTGTTTAATTTATATTTATGCGACAGCACCCTTTTTTGAAAAACAAAAAATGCCCCAGCATAACTGGGGCATTTTATTTTTAGGAGCTGTTACTTATTTCACAACAACCTTTTGCACATTTTGAGAAGTTGAAGTAGTTACTTTTACCAAGTAAATACCTGCATCAAAATTGGAGATGTCAATCGTTTCGTTAATTGTACCTTTTATCGCTTTAGAAGAAATGACTTCACCTAAAATATTAATCACTTCTAATGTATAAGCGTCCTCTTTATTTGCAGTAACAGTAAACACACCATTTGATGGATTTGGTGAAACAGAGAATAAAGTGTTGTTTTCATTTTCGTCTAAATCAACATAACCTCCTATAGCCATACGAATAGCAGATGCAGTACCATTAGTGTAAGTAGTAGCTGCACTGTTATCGTCTAAAGAATTGATCATACTAGCATAACTTGGTTGAGCTACAGTTTCATCATCTTGAAGTAAAACGAATTCGTCTTCTGAGGATTCGAACAATTCTGCACATGCATAGTAAACACCTGGATCTAGTACTGTTGGTTCTAGTTCAATGTAAACTAAATTATTGTCTACATGAGCTTGGGTAACTACAATTCCATCTAGATTTTCAGCAATTCTATCTATCAACATGTTATCTGCAAAAACAGTAGCTTCATTAGATAGGAATGGTGTGATTGTACCGCCTACTCTAGAAAACTTGTGAATCCCTATTTCAAGTCCAACAACAGTAGTTGGAACAAGCAATTCGTATCGAACCATAACTACGGTTCCATTGCCATAATTAGTACCCAAATAATTCATTTTTGAAATAGCAGCGGAATAGACACCAATACCGTCTAAAGAGAACAAATTATTTGTTAACTCAAAGTCTCTTGCGTAGCTGTTGTCAGCGAAGGACTCTCCAGTCGAGTTGTCAGCATCTGATGAAACTTCAGATGTTAACATGTATTTACCTTCTGTTAAATTGAGTCCTGTAAATTGATATTCTTGTACAGCAGAAGAGTCAGATGCTAAACTTGTAACAGTACTTGTCTCAGAAATTAAAGAGGTACCGGAAGCGGATGTTACATTCATGTTGTAGGTAACATTCTCTTGGGTATTTTTCCCGTAGTTTAATACTCGGGTACCTAATAAAAAAGTATCTACTAAATGAGCTTCTGGAGTTCGTCCATATTCGATCCCAGAAGTTGGAGAAAACCATACTGAACTTAGTATTAAATCGTCATGACGTGATACAATAGATACATCATCTAAAAACCAAGAATAACCCCATGTGCCTGTGTGGTGAAAACGAACCCAAACTTGAGACGCACCTCCAACAGATGAACTAATGTTTAAACTAACAGTAGTTGGATTTGATTCAGAATAATCGGTATTATCTAGGTCTTCAAACACAGCATAAACATTAGGGTTTGTACTTGCATCAAAACTTGCAGTTAATTCTGGCCAATCTGTATTGTTAGTGCTTGTAACAACAAAGCACTCGGTGTTAAACTTTCTGAAATAAGATTCAAATTTTAGAGACACTTTAGGTTCCTCAGACAAATCGATTGAACTTGCTGTTGTCATCCAAGAAGACTCTATGTCTTCAGATTCATCTGATCCATATGCGTCTGAATCAATCATTGCATATCCATTTGTTGCTGTTGTAGATTCTATTGGATCAATGGCATATTCGCCAGAATTCATAAGATTCTGTCCAATTTCCCAATCTAAATCGCAGCTTGCTGCATGACCAAGAGTCCAAGTATTGGCATCAGAAAAATCATCAGACCATAAAGCTACAGACTTATGAGCTGAAGGTGTTGTGGTAATTTTTTTGTTTGTTTTTCTAACAAAATTATTTTTTATATGCTCACCATTTTGTGCTTGAGATGAGGTAACTGAAGCCTTTAAAATTGGCATGACTTTCTTTTTAGTAGTTTGAACAAAATTAGTATTTATCCGCTCAACTTCTTGTGCAAGAGAAGACGTTACAATAACTAATGTGCTCAGAAATAGTTGAATTTTTTTCATGTTTTTTTTTATAAGATAAAATAACAAATTATTCACAAGTATAGAAAAATTTATATAACTATTTAATTACTTATTAAAAAAATAAAACAGGTGTCAAAATTGTATATTAAATTGTTAAATTTTAAACATAATCATGCTGAGGATTAGTACAATTAATATGCAAATTAATAGGAAACTGAAACGATTTAATGATGACAAAAAAAGCCACCCAAATGGGTGGCTGTACTAGTGTGTATTTAATCCATTACTTTATCCTTTTCTCAATTTTACCAGAGTCGTAAATATAAAAGAGTAATTGTCCATTAGGATGGGTATTGTATTCGCGCCCAACTATGTCAATCATCTTAAGAAGTTTAGGTTCTTTTGTTTCAAGTTCGTTAATACCAACGGATACTTGACACTCGGAACAACACTGACCTTCTACTTCAACCCATTCACCATCGCAAGGTAAGCCCATTTGTTCCATGCAATCAATTACAATTTCAAAAAACTGTCCATCAGAAGAACAATCACCTGTATCGCAAGGGTCATTTGGGTTTACCCATGGACCAACTTCTGTTATTTCTATACCTGAGCTAGAGGTACAACTAAAAGGCTCTATAGAACTACATTCACCTGGAGTAGTACTAAGTATACTGCTGCATGCAGCAACTGCGGAATTTGAATAGGTAACACCGTCGCAACCGCAAACAGGATCCCAAACTGCAATCGCCAAACAGCCTTCTATAGGAGATGCTTCACATGAGTCTGTTTGAAGACAGGTACTTGACTCAGTACCTAGTTTTAACAAATATGATTGACTAGAACTTAGCTCAACCATGTTTCCCTCGCACTTAAAAGACAATTCATCAACAGCGTAATTGCCAAAATTTAAATCTATTGTTAACGTGTCATTTTCATAGGTATAAGAATGCGCTCCAGGGAGTCCAGTTGAATCTCCGGCTTGGTAAGCCAAATAAGTTGAATCGCAATTTCCTTCAACACAATAAGTGGTCCATCGTAAACCGTCTTCAAATAAATACATCGTATTCGTAAAACCTTCTGGAAGCCATTTTCCCTCTATGGATTGAGAAAATGCTGTGTTTGAAAACAAGGCTACAAGTACTGCAAAAATAAGTTTCTTCATAATAAACTAGGTGTTGGATTAATAGGGTTAAAAAGAGTTTGTACGTTTTGTAAAACGTATAAGTATTTAAGAATTAAATGCCTAAAAGTTATTCAAACTTAGAGCAATTGTTATGCCATTTTATTGCAACTGATCTATTTAATTGTGTAGTACACTACTGTAACTAAAAATAGCCCACTCTTAGTAAGTGGGCTATTTCATTTAAAACGTTTAAATTACTTGGTTAAATGCGCATCAAAAAGCACTCTAATTTCTGGATCTGATGGTCTTGGAGCATCATTTGAAATCACTTTTCCATCTGCTGAGAATAACATAAACCTTGGGATACCAAAAATGGCATAATCTTTTGTGATTTGACTCCAACCGTCTGCCCAAAGTTGAACGCCTCCAAGTTCCTTCTCTTTTACCATTTCCAACCAATCCTCTTTCACTCTATCAACAGAAACACTAAGAAAAACAACATCTTTACCACTGTAATCGTGCTCTAAAGTTTGCAATGAAGGAATTTCTGCCTTGCAAGGCCCGCACCAAGTAGCCCATACATCTACATAAACCATACGACCCATAAACGAAGACAATGAAACCTCTTCTCCTTCCGTATTAGGGTAGGTAAAGTCTACATAAGGCTCTCCATTTTTTGGTTGATTTAGGAGTACTAATTTACGCTCTAACCTGGATTTCAACTCATTTTCAAGAAGCTCCAATTGTTCTTGAATCGTTTCTTCTTTTTTAATCGTGTTTGCAAGCAGTACGGTTAAGGTGTCTTTATACCTGTCCATAAGCTCATTAAACGAAGTAAGATCAAGAGAATCCTGAGCATAAGCCCAATCGTAGTGTTCGTCTACAAGTGACTTTTTAGCGAACATAAATTCACGAAAATCCACCTCATATTTGCTCATTAACTGTTCTTTTCTTTCAAGCCAATAGCTAACGTCATCGTTCACTAGGGCTGCCTCTTTGTTCATGAAGTTTGTATCGATAGTTGTGGCATTAGAACTTAATAGAGAAGACTTGTAACCTTCTAATACAGCTTTATAGTCCTCTACACTACCCAAATAAAAATCTCTAGACAGAAAATTAAATTGCTCTTCAATTAAATACTTTTTGGCTAAATAACTCGATTCACCACTCCCCTTGTATAGTATAGTCTCGTCAAACTCATTTGTATTTATTGACAATTCTATAACATCACCAGGTTTAACATACATTGAGGTGTACTCGCCATAACTAAAACCTAAATACAATGAGGTATCTGTTGAAATTGAAATTTCAAAAGTTCCGTTGGAGTTTACTTTAGAACTGAACGTAGTATCTGCAGCACTAAAAAAAACAGAATCGAAAATAGGATTCGTAATTGTTCCAGAAATACGTACTTCGTTGGAATTGGATGTGGATGTATTTTGGCAACTTATAAAACCTATAATGCCTAAAGTTGCTACAAAAGCCTTTTTTAAAACGATACTGTTCATTACTTAAAAATTAATTAATTAATTAATATTAGATAAATGTATTAATAAAAACAATAGAAGTAATTGAAAATCAAGGTAATGTTTTTATCCTACTAAAACAGCAATTCAAATAGTGCAACTAAAAAACCAATCACATATGTTTTTTTTAAATAGATACGAAACAAATACAGCTGTTCGCCATGCTAAAGTTTTGAAATTAACAACGTGATTATTAAATGAAAAATAGCAATCCTGAATACACCTAGTGATACAAGAGTACGTTCGAGTCTCGTCCAGACCGCAAATTTAAAAACAAATAAAAAAAAACCTTGTAAATGAGTTATTTACGAGGCTTTTACTTTAAATCGGTATATCTATTGTTCTCCTCAAAATCAAAAAAAGAGAACATTGAGAACACAAAAACAAAATCGTTTATTTTTCAGTCTCTGTCCAACGCGTTTCTCTCCATTCCTTTTGTTCTGCATCAGATAAAAAAGTCCAAGCAACAATACGGCTGGATTTATTGCCCGTACCCATAGGAATTGTTTTTACCTGACGTGCTTTACTGGTTTCTAAACTTTTACAAACTCTTTTAACATTGGATTGTTTTGATACCAAAGTGGAAAACCAGAAACACTTTTTAGCATGGACTTTACTTTCGTTTATCATGGTTTGAATAAACTGCGCTTCTCCCCCATCGCAAACAAGTTCCTGACTATTTCCAGCAAAATTAAGTTCTGGTTCTTGCTCTTCAGAGCCACTCAGGTTTTTTACTTTTCTACGTGTTCCTTTTTGTGCCTCTTCTATAGAAGAGTGGAAAGGAGGATTGCAAATACTCAGGTCAATTTTAGTATCTTTTGTTAAAATATCCTTAAAAATATGTGTGGGATTTTTCTGCAGTCTAATAGTAATCTGGTCTTTTAAAGATGAATTAGAGGCAATGATGTGCTGCGCAGCAGCTATAGAATCTTCATTAATCTCTGATCCAATAAATTTCCAATTGTACTCAGTAACTCCCAAAATTGGGTAGATGCAACTTGCTCCTGAACCAACATCAAGACAAGTAACTTTTGGGCCTTGGGGTATTCTACCAAAGTTGCTCCCACTTAGTAAATCGGCTATGTGATGAATATAATCTGCTCTTCCAGGAATTGGAGGACACAAGTTTTCATCTGGAAACACCCAATTTTCAATTCCGTAATAATGCTTAAGCAAAGCACTGTTTAATAACTTTACGGCTACTGGGTTCGCAAAGTCAAGGGATTTGTCACCGTGTTTATTCGGTTTTACATGTTCACTCAGTTCTGGTACAGCAATCGTAAGTGCGCTTAAATCATACCTTTCCTTATTTTTATTTCGGGGGTGCAACCTTGATTTTTCATTTTGCTTTTTATCCACTGACATCTTTACGGCTTTCATTAGGGTAATTTAAGAGAAATAACTGCTTCAATTTTGAGCAAATATAGGCAAATAGAAAAGTAAGGAATCTTTACGGTGTAGTATTTTAAGTTTCTTTTCAAAGAATAAAAAAAAGCCTTGCCAACCACTCGGGCAGCAAGGCTTTGATAAAAAATACTGTTTTTAGTATTTACAGCGTAAGTAAAACTCTCAACAGGAAGTTTCTGCCTGCTTGTGGGTAGTAAAAGTTCTCTACAGTTCTTTCTCCTCCGGCTATATAACCCCATGTATAGCCATTGTTTTCGTACAACTCGTTAAATACATTGTTCACTAACAAGCCAAAAGTCATTTCTTTAAACAACACCTCTTTTAAGGTGTATTCCATTTGAAAATTAAAGGTGGTGTAGGCATTTAACTTTCGAGATTCGGTTGAAGTATTGTCTAAAAATTGGTCTCCTACATGCTTACCCGAAAAGTGAATACGCATACCGTCTACTGGAACATACTGCAAACCAGCTGCAGCTATTAGGTTTGGCGAAAAGGCCAAATCAGAGTTGAGGTGTGTAATGGTATCTTGTCCATCAATGTCGTAGTTGGTAACAAACTCATTAAACTCCTTTATTTTATTGTTACTTAAGGTTGCATTACCTGTTAAACTCCATTTGTTTGTCAAGCGATAAGCAGTTTCTAATTCTATACCTGCACGATGGCTAATAGCTACGTTTTGTCTAACGGCATCTCCAACATCGTTAATTTGGCCTGTTAACACCAATTGATCTTTGTAGTGCATATAGTACAAATTAGCATTTACCCTTAAATTAGAACCTTTAAAACGGTAGCCTGTTTCTAAGTTCAAAAGATTTTCCACCTTAGGTTGGTTTGCTGGCGTATTGTCTCTAAAATCTCTTCTTACAGGTTCTCTATTTGCCACAGCCAAAGACATGTAGGCATTGTTTCGCTCATCAAAATCGTACATAAAACCAACTTTAGGGTTTATAAAATTAAACGTACGTGTTTGCGCAACATCCTGTATAGATCCATTAACCTGGTCAATACCTAAAAAGGTATAATCAATATGTCGGTACTGTAGATCACCGTAAACGGTTAATGCACCAAAATCATAGGTACCTTTTACGTAAGAATGCGCCTCAATTTTGTCAGCATCGTTGTCGTAATAACGGTCTCTTATTTGGCTGTCAGCAGAATATTCTGACCAAACTACTTCGCCAAAATGGCCACCTTTGTATTGGTTGGCTCCCCCACCAAAAATTAAATTAAGCGCTTCCTTATCGTAGGTAAGAGAAAAAATACCTCCGTAAAAATGATTGTCGAGCCATCTTCTGCGTATGAGATCTGTTGTAGTAATGGTGTCGTTAGATAAAATAATAGGTGAAAAATTATAATCACTAAAATCCTCATCGGCTTTATATTGCTCAAAAAACCCTTTACCTCTGGTGTAGTGGGCTGCCGCACTTAACTTTAAATCAGTAGTAAAAGAATGATTAAAGTGCAATTGGTAATTGTCTTGTTGGTAATTATCCACCTCATTATCGTACGTATAGTAGTTGTACTTTCTACCCGAGTTTAAAAGATTTTCTCTAGCTGCCCCATCAATATAATTACGATCTGCGTAAGCCACAATCTCTTCTTGATTGCCATTAATCACAGATTCTGGCGTACCATACCAGGCTTGTTCTGTTCTCTCTTTTCCACTAAACATCGTGGCACGAAGATTAGACTTCTCACCTAACCAAGCACCAGAAAGGTAAAAGGATTGTAATTTAGAGGCAGATCGGTCTACGTATCCATCAGATTGAATGGTAGACAAACGCGTATCAATCGTAAACTTATTGTTCAACAAACCGGTTCCGGTTTTAACGGTGTTTTTAAAGGTATTAAAAGAACCAAATGAGTTGTCAATTGTGCTGTACGCTTCTTTATTTATGGTATTGGTTTCCATAGTAATACTGGCTCCAAATGCAGCAGCACCGTTAGAGGAGGTACCCACACCACGTTGCACCTGAATTGAATTTACCGAAGAAGCAAAGTCGGGCATATTTACCCAATAAACGCCATGAGATTCTGAATCGTTTACCGGTATACCGTTTACTGTAACGTTTGTTCTGGTTGGATCTACCCCACGTATTCGAATACCAGTATAGCCAACACCTGCTCCTGCATCCGAAGTAACTACGGTAGAGGGAGTTGTGTTAAGTAGGTATGGTAAATCTTGACCAAAGTTGTTTTGCTTAATTTCTTTGAGCTTTATTTCCGTATACGTAGTTGGGGTTTTTTCGTTGGCACGAGTGGCAGAAACGGTAACTTCGTCTAACAGCCGTGCATTTTTTGTTAAAACCACCGTGATTTCCGCATTGGCATTGGCCAAATTAACGGTTTTACGAAGTGGTACAAAACCAACTCTAGTAAAGTTTAACAAGTATTCTCCAGGGTTTAAATTACCAAACACAAAAACACCGTCTTGGTTCGTGTAGGTTTTAAAATAGGTTTCTTGGATTTCTACTTGTACGCCGGAAAGTGTGGTTCCGTCGTTTGCTTTTGCAATCCCTGAAATGTTGTTTTGGGATAAAGCGACTAAGGGCATAAATAATAAAATGCCGCAAATTTTTGAGATAATTCTTGTTTTCATATTGTTTAGATATAAACCAAGAACAAGGGGCTAATTCTACAGTATTAGTTTTAGCTTTTTTATCACTTCCCTTCGCAGGCATTATCCTGAGCAGGTTAAATGGGTATAATCTCAGCCGCTTGT
>Ga0209533_1001313_pt1 | contig 23217 bp, 32 predicted proteins | sample COG_04_FD_184748 | JGI IMG/M metagenome (GOLD analysis project Ga0209533, IMG submission 184748) | Pelagic Microbial community sample from North Sea - COGITO 998_met_04 (SPAdes) (version 2) | ecosystem: Environmental > Aquatic > Marine > Neritic zone/Coastal water | place: Helgoland, sampling...
CAGGGGCGGAAGTGGTCAGCAGAATTGCTGCACCTATGGTGGGGGGCATGCTCAGTGCTTTGGTATTGACATTGTTGGTATTGCCGGCGGTTTATTTGCTTTGGAAGCAGGGCAAGGTAGATGAATAGCTGGACGAAGAACTTACAAGGCCATTACAGCAATGTAATGAACGAGTCACCTTACCGTCAGGTACCCAGCCCTAGGATAGGCCGGATGTTTTCCTATGATCGGCACTTTGCTTTTTTTCATACGTAAGCTGGCGGACAGACAATTGATCGGTACCGACCGAGACAAATACAGCCAGATTCAGGGTGATTGAAATATTGAAAATCAAAAGTGGAAGACTGTTAAAAATTGCTTGACCTGTGTCTTGGACACAGGTGTAAGGTGACAAAAAGCCGGACAAATTCTTTGGGTTTTCTCTCGGGTTTAAAACTGATGATTAACTCATATCGAGGCAAGGAACAGATCTTCGGGGTTAATCTGAATCCCGCGATAGTCAGACTGAGCTGCGAGGAGAGCTGTGTGAAAGTGATCGAAATGGCCAGGCGTTTAGGGGTTACGGCCGATACCGTGCGGTTTTATACCCGGATCAAGATTCTGAAACCGGGTAAGAACAAAGCCAATGGATATCGGGAATACAGCGAAAAGGATTACAACCGCTTGCGATTCGTGCTGAGTGCACGGCAACTGGGCTTTTCCGTTGAGGATATTCAGGAAATTTTGAACCACGCGGATAAGAAGAAATCGCCTTGCCCGACGGTTCGCCGCTTGATTGACCAACGCCTGAATGAAACTGAACAACGGTTCGCCGAGACTCTGCAACTGCGGGAACGCATGCAGCAGGCCGTGGTCGAGTGGAGCCAAAAGCCGGATAAGGTGCCGACCGGCCATATGCTTTGCCATCTGATCGAAGAATTCACTGCGGAGGAAAGGTTATGAATACACACAAAACGCCAAGTGCGAATCTACACCGAGGTGGTTGTTGCTGCGCCGGCAAATCATCCGTTTCTGCTGAAGCCCGTGATATCCGCAGCGTTAGCGATACGTCTCTTCCTCTTCATCGTTTACAGGTTCAGGGTGCCAGCTGCGGTGGTTGCGTGAAAAGTATCGAGCAGACGTTGAAATCCGTTGCAGGGGTTAGCGAAGTGTCGATGGACCTGGTAACGGGCATCGCTTCAGTCATTGGTGTGGTTGAACCAATAAACCTTACCGATGCGTTGGATCGTGTGGGTTTTCCCGCAACGCTCATTCGCTAGTTGCTGTCAAGTAAACCAGGAGTATGGATATGAGTTCAACAAACACGGAATCTGGCAATCCATCCTGTCATGAAGGTACGGAAACTGGCCAGCATCACCACCATCATGTTCATGGCGGCAGCGCTGTAAGCCAGGAATTGATGATCGAAGGCGCTGGTTGTGCCAGCTGTGTGGGAAAAATCGAATCCGCCCTAAAAGCGATACCGGGTGTGGAAAACGCGGAAATGAATTTCGCTCAGCGAACCGTCAGCGTGTTGGGTTCGGCGCCTGCCGAGCAATTGATAAAAGCCGTTGAGGGCGCTGGTTATAACGCCAAAATCAGCCTTGCTGACAATGAAGACGATGCATTGGCGGAAAAAGAAAAAGCTGATTGGGCTTACTACAAACGACTGATGCGGGAAATGACCATCGCCCTCAGCCTGGGCGTGCCGCTGATGATTTACAGCATCGTAGTCGGCGAAATGACGGTAACAAGCACTGGTGAGCGCATTGCCTGGTTGGCTGTTGGATTACTGACGCTTGGGGTGATGGTGTTCTCCGGCAAACACTTTTATGTCGGTGCCTGGCAATCCTTTAAAAATCACTCGGCCAATATGGATACCTTGATTGCTTTAGGCACAGGTACGGCGTGGGTGTATTCGATGGTGGTGGTGTTTGTTCCTCACTTGGTGCCGGAAATGGCGCGCCATGTTTATTTCGAGGCGACCGCGATGATTATTGGTTTAATCGATCTCGGTCTTGCCCTGGAATTGAAAGCCCGCGGTCGTACCTCTGAGGCTATTAAGCGCCTGATTGGATTGCAGGCGAAAACGGCGCGGGTTATTCGCGATGACAAAGAACTGGATATCGCTATCGAACAGGTTCTACTGAACGATGTGGTCCGCGTGCGCCCAGGTGAAAAAATTCCCGTCGATGGTGAAGTGGTTGAAGGGCATACGGCGATTGACGAATCCATGCTCACCGGCGAGCCGATGCCGGTTGAAAAAGCCACTGGGAATACCGTAGCGGCGGGCACCATCAATAAATCCGGCTCAATTCTGTTTAAAGCTACCCGCGTTGGTAAAGACACGGCGCTGGCGCAAATCATCAATATGGTCAAGCGCGCACAAAACTCCAAGCCGCCGATTGGTCGTTTGGCTGATGTCATCTCGGCGTATTTTGTACCGGTGGTGATGATTATTGCTGTGGTGAGTGCCTTGACCTGGCTTAATTTTGGACCGGAACCGGCGGTGGCATTTGCCATAGTATCGGCCACGACTGTATTGATTATCGCCTGTCCCTGTGCGCTGGGGCTGGCCACGCCGATGTCGGTGATGGTGGGTGTGGGTAAGGCCGCAGAGGCGGGCGTGCTGATTCGCAACGGTGAAGCCCTGCAAACCGCGTCGAAGATAACGGCGATGATTCTGGATAAAACCGGCACCATTACCTTGGGTGCACCGAAGGTCACCGATGTACTGGTGGCGGGTGAGTATGATGAGCAGGCGGTGTTGCGATTGGCAGCAACGCTTGAATCCGGCTCTGAGCATCCGTTGGCCATGGCTATTGTTGAAAGTGCTCAGGAAAGGGGGATCGAAACCGGCAAAGTCTCCAACTTTAACGCCATTGCTGGCCACGGCGTGCAGGCGGAAGTAGACGGTAAAACGCTGTTGTTTGGCAATGAAAAACTCATGCGCGAGCGCACCATTGAGCTCGGTGATTTTGTTGAAATGGCCCAGGCGCTGGCCGCCGAGGCTAAAACGCCGATGTATTTCGCCGTTGATAATAAGCTCGCAGCGATTATCGCAGTAGCCGATCCGATTAAGGAAGACTCCATCGCTGCCATCAAGCGCCTGCAGCATAACGGCATCCGGGTGGTGATGCTCACCGGCGATAACCGTGCCACGGCCAAAGCGGTAGCGAAAAAAGCCGGTATCAAGGAATTTTTCGCCGAAGTGCTGCCGGAAGAAAAATCCAAAAAGGTGCAGGAACTGCAGATGGAAGGCGAAGTGGTGGGCATGACCGGGGACGGCATTAACGATGCGCCGGCCCTGGCTATCGCCAATGTCGGTTTTGCTATCGGCACCGGTACGGATGTGGCCATTGAGAGTGCCGACATAACACTGATGCGGGGTTCGTTACATGGCCTGGCGGATGCCATTGCCGTCAGCAAGGCTACGTTGCGCAATATCAAACAAAATTTATTTGGCGCCTTTATTTACAACGTGGCCGGTGTACCGTTTGCGGCTGGCGTGTTGTATCCATTTTTCGGTTTGCTGTTAAGTCCGGTGATTGCCGGTGCGGCGATGGCGTTTTCATCGCTGACAGTTGTAACCAATGCTAATAGGCTGCGCTTCTTTAAAGCGCAGGAGCACTAATGAGAATGTCGGGATGAGGGCGTTGCGATGATGATTATTAATATTGCGGGTTTAGCGCTGATTGCACTGATTGTGTGGTGGTTCTGGCTCTACAAGCCGAAAGAAGCCGAGCTGGGTGAAAACGATCTGGTGATAACTGTGGAAAACGGTACCTATTCGCCTTCGCGCATTAAGGTGCCAGCTGGAGCACCATTTGAAATTAAATTTATGCGCAAAGATCAATCACCCTGTTCTGAGACTTTATTGATCCCCGAACTGCAAATCAGCGACACTTTGCCGTTGAATAAACTGAAGACCATTCAGCTGCCAGCAATGTCATCCGGCGAGTATGCGTTTCATTGTCAGATGCAGATGTACCGTGGACAAATCACGGTGAAATAAGCAGGAGGCCCAATGAACATCAACAAAGTCATGGCCATTTTTGACGAGTTTCGCCTGAAAAACGTGGAAGAAACTTTGATTCGACATGGGGTGAAGGGGTTTACCTTGCATCCAGTTCGTGGGCGTGGTCATTACTTTGACAGTTTTAACGAAAACCATTTGATCAAGCATATTCAAATGGAAGTTTACGCCAAGGCGGAGCAGGCCAAGGAAATCGCACGGTTGATTGTGGATGCGGCGCATGCCAATGCCGATAGCGAAGGGCTGGTCTGCATTGTGCCGGTTAACGATCTGCTATGGATACACGATAAACGCGGCGCAATAGACAACGATTTTCAATTACACAGGTGAGGTGTGACATGGCGACTCAAAAAACATCATTCTGGTTAACACCCAAAGGACTGGCGGCACTGGGACTTATCGGCGCGGTCACCTATTTTCTGCTCGTCGAGCACCGGCAACACGTCTGGCAGTTTCTGCCGTTCCTGATTTTCCTTGCCTGCCCCTTTATGCATCTGTTTATGCACGGCGGACACGGTGGTCATGGTAGCCATGATCAGCATGAGGGCGAGTCCGATCAGGATGCCTATCAGCGGGGGCTGGAGGAAGGCCGTCGGGAAAACGAACACCGTCATCACCATTAATCCAACAATATTACAGGAGAAGAAGCATGCACGGTGAATCCGCTTACGGCCTCTGGACGCTGGTGATACTTAATTCGGCGATATTTATTTTCTTTGCCTTCAGCTTTACCAAGCCGCAAACCAAAACTGACTGGCGAAGCTTTGGCGCTTTCTCGGCGTTTATTATTGCCCTATTTACCGAGATGTATGGCTTTCCATTAACCATTTATTTTCTCTCCGGCTGGTTGGCGGAAAAATATCCTGGTATTGATTTTCTGTCCCACGAAAACGGCCATCTTCTGCATACCCTTTTCGGTTTTGAAGGCAACCCTCATTTTGATCCGCTGCATATCGCCAGTAATGTCCTGATCATTTTGGGTTTCTTTTTGCTGGCCTCGGCGTGGAGTGTTCTGCACAAGGCGCAGCAGACCCGTTCGCTAGCGACTACCGGCTGGTATGCCCGTTGCCGCCACCCGCAGTACATCGCATTTATCCTGATCATGTTTGGATTTCTGTTGCAGTGGCCGACGATCCTTACCGTGATTATGTTTCCGGTTCTGGTAGTGGTTTACGTGCGACTCGCTAAGCGTGAGGAGCGCATGGCATTGAAGGAATTCGGTGATGACTATCGCCGCTATATGGAAGTCACGCCGGCATGGATTCCGAAATTTAACGTCGATAAAACTGTTTCCAACTGATGAGGGTGCTCCGATGAAAAAACTAATCTCCAATTTGGTAATAGCCGCCGCGATTTCTTCGCCCGTCTTTGCGGAAAAAGGGCACGAACATGGCGACAGTAAAGATCAGCCGATGGGCGGAATGATGATGGGCCATGAGCAAATGATGGCTATGCATGAGCACATGCAAAAGATGCACGACATGATGGGAAAAATCAAAGCCGAAACCGATCCGGAAAAACGCCAGCAACTGATGCAGGAACATATGCGAGTGATGCAGGAGGGCATGCGATTAATGGGTGATGGCATGGGAATGGACATGAACAAAGATGAGTCATCAAAAATGGACGACATGGATATGATAAAGCGCATGGACATGATGGAAGAACGAATGGGCATGATGCAGATGATGATGGGGCAAATGATGGATCATGAGTCTGAATCCCAAAAAACACCTGTCCACAAACACAAAAAATAGATGGGTTGCTTACTCAACCTGTCGATTGGAGGAAAAACACTATGAATGAGCATCGATCGGGTATCAATCCAGGTTTTTTAACCAAGCATACCTTGAGCGTGTGCGGGATCAATGAAAACAATACCAAAGCGATTGTTGAGGAAATTGATGAGCTTCCCTGTGTTGACAGCGTTCAGTTCGATGCACGTAGAAAAACCTTAAAAATCGCCTACGACGCTTCTCATCACAATATCGATGAAATGATCGCCATTGTCGAAAAGCATGGTGCGGCAATAAAAGACAGCTGGTGGCCCCGAACCAGGCTGAGTTGGCAACGGCAGACCGATGAGAATATCAGGGATAACGCTAAACATGAGGCGCACTGCTGCAACAAGATGCCGCCTCATTAGATGAAAGAGAAAATGAGCAACAAAGAACATCGATTAGGTGTCTCGGAAATTAATCTGGTGAGGGGCCAATTGACGTTGGAACCTGTCGATATGACTAGCAGTCTGTTGAGAAATGCAGTTTTAAGCATCCTGTATACCTTGCAACGAATGCCCAGGAAGAGGGCTGACCATTATATTAAGGGGGCATGAATGGAGGAAAAAGACGATCGTTCGACACATTATGACGAGGGTAGCCTCTCTCTGTCAGGTACGGTGATGCTCGGGACTGGGGTGATGATCGGCGCAGGAATATTTGCGCTAACCGGGCAAATGGCAGAGATGACTGGTGCATTATTCCCATTGGCATTCCTCGCGGCCGCGATCATCGTTGGTTTCAGTGCTTACTCATACATCAAAATATCCAATGCCTACCCATCAGCAGGGGGGATCGGCATGTATCTGCATAAGGCCTATGGCGACCGGTTGCCCACTGCGTTTAATGCACTACTTATGTATTTTTCGATGGTCATCGCGCAGAGTTTTCTAGCGCGTACGTTCGGTTCTTACACCATGCAATTATTTGGCGGTGACCCTTCAGGGCAAATGACTCCTATACTCGGCGTCTCCCTAATTCTGGCGGCGTTCATTGTGAACCTGTTGGGTAATCGGTTGATTCAAGGGGTTGCAGGGTTTATCGGCCTACTGAAAATTGGTGGAATTCTAATCTTTGGTCTCGTCGGCATCTGGTTAGCTGATAGCCTGGCAGTGGACTTTGACCATGTAAGCGAGACCGGTTCAGCCAGTAATTTCCTCGGCGCCACAGCGCTGGGGATTCTGGCATTCAAAGGCTTTACCACTATTACCAATAGTGGTTCCGAGGTGATCGATCCACACCGCAATGTTGGTCGCGCCATTGTTATTTCGATTGCTGCCTGTGTCGTTATCTATACATTGGTTGGTTTTGCGGTGGCCAGTAACCTCTCACTCAGGGAGATTATTCAAACTCGAGATTATTCCCTGGCTGCGGCCGCTCGACCTGCACTCGGTGAGTACGGCGTGTGGTTCACCGTTGCGATTGCCATGCTGGCGACGGCGGGAGGGATTCTTGCCAGTATTTTTGCGGTCTCCAGAATGCTGGCGATGCTAACGGAAATGAAGTTGGTGCCCCATAGCCATTTCGGTATGCCGGGTAGCATTCAGAAACATACATTGGTGTACACCGTGGTTCTTGGACTTGTGCTCACCGCGTTCTTTGATCTTTCCCGTATAGCAGCACTTGGCATCATATTCTATCTGGTGATGGATATCGCCATTCACTGGGGTGTTCTGCGCTACTTGTTGGACGATGTTAAAGCCAAAAGCTGGGTCCCCGTTACCGCGATTATATTAGATTCGCTTGCACTAAGCGGGTTCGTTTGGGTGAAGTTGAATTCAGATCCATTTGTGTTGGGTGTGGCCGTTGTCACAATGATGCTAATCGCGATCGGAGAGCAACTATTCCTTGGATCTGAAAAACGAAAGCAAGCTGTGTCCCAAAGTCAGGCGCATGAACATCATCATTAAAAATCATGTGGAGGAAGCCTGCCAGGCACAGAACGGGACTCTAGTGGTTAACTTTTGTTGTTTGGAGAATGGTAATGGATCAAGTTAGCACACTTAAAGCGATCTATATGGGCATCGACACCCACCAGGAACTGGTGGTGTGTATGCGCAGCTATCGTGACTTTTTGAGACTCTAATCGATGAGTCAATCCACAACTGAGAAAAAATTATGCAAATTGAAACCTTAAAAGATGTGCTGCACTGGACCCGGGAATTTCACCAACATCTCAGTCAGTGCTTATCCCATTGCGCAGACAAGAATACGGATGAACGGGCCCGGATGATTCTTGCTTACCTGTCCGATCACGAAAAAAGTCTCACAAAAGTTGTCAATGGCTTCGAAACCTCGGGCGATGAACATGCGCTGAACACCTGGTGTATGGAATATGTGGCAAAGCATCCTATCGTCCGACATGCACATTGCGACGCGCCTTTTGCCGAGCTTGATGCCGCGCAAATCATGGAGGTGATTGTCGATCAGCATCAGCAGGTGATTGAGCTGTATCGCTATCTCGCCTCAAGGGCGGATATCCCCTCTGCCAAGGAGTTGATAGAATCACTCCGGTCGCTGGAGGAACACGAAATGATGCGTATGGTGCAGTCTGCCAACCGGTTCGGGGATATGTAGAGACACTAATTTATTGCAGATACACCACCATAAACGGAGGAATAGTCATGACACTTAATGCGTTCAAATTCGGGATAGCCAGCGCGATTACCGCGGCGATACTGTGGCTGGCTTGCAGCCTGTTGGTGATGTTAATGCCCGCCATGATGTTATCCATGTCTGGGGAAATGGTGCATATGCAACTGAATGAGATGGGTTGGCATTTGACATTCACTGGCGTTGTTGTGGGACTGGTGGCTTGGTCAGTGTCAGCGGGTATCGCCGGGTGGTTGCTGGCGGCTATTTACAACCGCTTGCAGTAAGCCGAAGGATTATGAGGTGCCATATCAGTGACCATGCCCTTCCGAGTCTTGCCCACGTGCGGTGAGTATCTGGTATTGGTCGGGAGACAGTTCCGGCAACTGCTTCAGGAACGCCACCATGTTCCAGATACGTTCATCGTCATGCCCCGGTCCCCAGGCGGGCATGCCCGAGGCCTTGATGCCATGTTTAACAATCCAGAATTGTCGTTTACTGGCCTCGTCGTCATTTTCGGTGTTACCGGTATGATCGTGTCCATGTTCATCACCCGCTAGAGTTAGGTTGGGTGGTGTGGGATATAACCCCAGGGTGAAATCACTTTCGGTTTTACCCGGCTTCAAATGGCACCCTGCACACATATCATTGTAGTCGGCGCCACCCGCCAGTAACCGCTCCGGTGCGTTTAGGTCGCCAGGAACCTTAATGTCACTGGCAGCACGTGCAACTGAACGTTCACGCAAGGTTTCCAGTAGCCAGTAGGTCGGCCGATTGTGTGGTACATCGGCTCCCATGGGGTAGAGACCTGAATAGAGAAACAGCCCACCACCCACCAGCGCGATGACAGCGGTAATGACCAGACTTTTGATAAAGGTGGTGAGCGCCGACATGAAAACTCCTTGGGTTGATCAGTGTTGGTGTTCTGAATGTTGCTCGCCTGAGCTTTTTTCGTTGTCCTGATGATCAGCCTGCGCTTGATCCTTTTTAGAGTCGTTATGATGCATGTCATTCATGCATTGTTTCATCATGGCTTGCATCACGGGATCATTCATATCCATCTTGCTGTGATCCATATTTGTCATGGCTGCACAATCCGGCTTTTCAGCGTCTTTCATATGCTCTTTAGGATCATGGGCCTGTGCAGATAAAGCGATGCCCAGTGTGGAGAGCACGATGACAGTGGCTAGTGTTTTCATAGTAATAAGGTGTTCCTCATAGGTGTTTGAAAAGTTTCCGTATCAACTTGGTTATTGTTAAAACCAGAATCGCAGTCCTGCGACGAATTGGGTGCCTGACGTATCTTCGCCTGCCGCACGGCGGTAATCAGCTGTGTCGCCATAGGTGTCTGTCCATTCCACACCGATGTAGGGAGAAAATTGACGGCTGAATTCGTAACGCAGGCGCAAGCCCAGCGCGAGATCCGAGAGGCCCGCCCCCAAACTATTATCAGGGTCATCCTTGCCATACAGATTCAGTTCCGCACGGGGCTGTAAAATGAGCCGCTGTGTCAGCAGCAACTCGTACTCGGCCTCGGCAGAGAGTGCGGTCCGACCGTCGTCGCCAACATACGCAGTAACATCCAGCTCAAACCAGTAGGGCGCCAGGCCTTGCATACCAATTGCCAGCCACTGACGGTTCTTGCCTTCGTCATATTGGTCGAGTCGGACGCCGAATTGGGTGTCGAAATAGGCGTTGAGCGCATGGCCCCACAACAGCTCGGTTGAACTTTCTTCTAGTGTGCCGTCTGCGATATCACCTTCCGCTTTGATGACAAAGCGGTTGTAGGTGGTGCCATACCAGGCCTGTATATCGTAAACCGTGCTCTCGCTGTCTTCGTGATACTCCAGGCGATCGCCCAGAACGGACCAGAAGGCGTGTTCGTCCGCCAGTTTCAGTTGCCGCGGCCCCGGCTGTGCATAGGGGCCTTCGGTCAAGGTGTAACCGTCGGAATAAGCGTGGGGATCGCGGGCATCGGCCGGAGCGCTGCCGCCCTGCATTTGCATCTCGTCGTGATCCATTTGCGCCAGGGCCGTATTCACTTGAAGGGCACCGACAATAAAAACCAGTGTTGTGAGATATTTCACCGTATTAAGCCTCATGACACTACCACTTCGCGGAACATGCCCGCGTCCATATGAAACAGCAGATGGCAATGCCAGGCCCAGCGGCCCAAGTCATGGGGTGTGGTCAGGTAACTGATACGCTGCGCTGGTTGCACGGGAATGGTATGGCGGCGGGCCCGCAATTCACCCTGATCGGTTTCCAGTTCGCTCCACATGCCGTGTAAATGCATTGGGTGGGTCATCATGGTGTCGTTTTGCAGAATAATTCTAACGCGTTCATTGTGGCGCAGGGAGACCGGTGTGCTTTTACCGAATTCGAGTCCGTCGAAAGACCAGCTATAGCGTTCCATATTGCCGGTAAGATGTAGTTCCAGCTCCCTCGCGGGCGGGCGGCGGTCATCCAGCACACCATCGATGGATTTTAGGTCGGCCAGCGTCAGCACTCGGTGGCCCTGTGGGCGCAACCCACGCTGGCTTAAGTTGCGCAAGCCAATACCCGGATCGTCGAGATTGGTGCGTGGCATGTCCACTCGCATATCCACCGAAGCGCCGTATTCGGTTCGGGCGTGGCGTATGGTGGATGAGGGTTTGGCAAGAGGGTTATCAGAAGCCCGCTGCACGCCGTGCATACTGTGATCCATGGCCATGCCGCCGTGCATCTGGGAATGATCCATGGTGCTGTGATCCATGGCACCCATACTCATGGACCCCTGATCCATACCGCTATGATTCATGCCTTCGTGACCAGTGCCATGACTCATAGCCCCCATCATGTCAGCCATGGTCAACCACTCAACCGGGTCAGGATCTGGTACTGGAGCGGTTAAGCCTTGCCGCACGGTCAGGGTGCCGCGGGCATAGCCGCTGCGTTCCATGCTCTGGGCAAAGATGGTGTAAGCATCGTCCCGCGGTTCGACCATGACATCGTAGGTTTCTCCGGGGCCGAAACGGAATTCATCCACAGTGACAGGTTCAACATCCTGACCATCCGCTTGGATCACCGTTAGCTTCAAACCCGGAATGCGGATATCGTAAAAGCTGTTGCTGGCGGCATTAATAAAACGAAGCCGTACGCGATCACCGCGCTGGAACAACCCGCTCCAATTGCCCGCCGGGGTGGTGCCATTCATTAGGAAGGTGAGGGTGGCCGCCGACAGGTCCGCCAGATCGGTCGGGTTCATCCGCATCTGGTTCCACATCTGGCGCTTTTCCAGGGCTGCCTGTAAGCCCATCTTTGAAACATCGGCTGTGAAATCGAAAAAGGTGGGCTGATTGAAGTTGTAGACATCGCTTTGTACTTTCAGCTTGCTGAAGGTATGCATTGGATCTTCGTCGGTCCAGTCGGACAGCTGCACCACATAATCCTGGTCGGCACGGTGTCTTTCGCCTGCCCGCGGCTCAATAATCAGGGCGCCATACATCCCGGTCATCTCCTGAAAGCCGGAGTGACTGTGGTACCAATAGGTGCCGCTCTGGCGGAGGGTAAAGCGGTAAACAAAGGTTTCTCCCGGTGCGATGCCTGGGTAGCTGATCCCCGGCACACCATCCATTTGATAGGGCAGCAAGATGCCGTGCCAGTGAATAGAGGTAGAAACAGGTAATCGGTTGGTGACGCGGATGGTGACGTCATCGCCCTCGCGCAGCCGTAGCGTCGGTGCCGGAATGGAACCGTTGATGGTGGTCGCCATACGTGTGACACCGGTAAAATTGACAGGTGTTGCGGCGATTACCAGGTCGATTTCACGGCCGCTGAGTACCGGTGCCGAGCCCAGCGCGGTCGCGCCTTTTGCGGCGGCCTGCAACCAGGACGGTGTGGCGGCCAGCACGCCACCGGCTGCCAGGCCCTGCACGAAGCGGCGGCGACTAAGCTGCCAGGGCTGCTTGGGTCGGGGGAAACCATGGGTCATGAGTCAATCTCTTTTCGAATAAGTGATGGTGGTTCCACGTTCTGATTCCGCATACTAGCCAGCCGAGCCTGTCACCCGCATGACTTCAAAATGACAAAGTTGTAATCTGGGTGTCATCTTCTTGTGGGTTAGCCCGGGTTAGGCTGTTTCCAAACCCATTCTGACACGCCATTCTGAACATACGGAGCAGGGCAACGATGCGGCTATTGGTGGTCGAAGACGAAATCAAGACCGGCGATTATGTACAGCAGGGGCTGACCGAGGCTGGCTTTCTGGTCACGTTGGCGCGCAATGGCCTCGACGGCCATCATTTGGCGATGACAGAAACCTTTGATTTACTGGTGCTGGACGTCATGCTGCCGGACGTCGACGGCTGGCGAATCGTGCAGTCACTGCGCGAGGCTGGCCGTCAGACGCCAGTGCTGTTCCTAACCGCCCGCGACAGCGTGGATGACCGCGTAAAGGGCTTGGAGCTGGGTGCTGACGATTACCTGGTCAAGCCCTTCGCCTTTGCCGAGCTGCTGGCTCGGGTGCGCACTCTGTTGCGTCGCAGTACGGTGCCGGTGATGACCGATCAGATCAAAGTTGCCGACCTCACCCTGGATTTACCGCGTCACCGGGCCACGCGCGCTGGGCGTAAGATCAATCTCAGCCACAAGGAGTTTTGCTTGCTGGAGCTGTTGGTCCGGCGACAGGGCGAAGTATTGCCGCGCTCCCTTATCGCCTCCCAGGTGTGGGACATGAACTTCGATTCCGACACCAATGTCATTGACGTGGCCATACGGCGCCTAAGGGCAAAAATCGATGACGATTTTGAGCCCAAGCTGATTCACACCGTGCGTGGCATGGGTTACAAGCTGGAGGTTGAGGACGACCATGAGGAAAGTTAGCCTCGCCCGGAGGCGACCACTGTCACTCAACAGCCGTGTGATGCTGTTTGTCGCGGTCGCTATCGGTTTGAGCTTGCTGATGATCGGCCATTTGGTGCAAAACGAGGTAGAGCGCCATTTTGCTGAACAGGATGCCGACGAATTGGTGGTGATCACTCGTGCTGTTGAGAAGGCTCTGCAAATGGCGAAGGATCAGGCATTGGCTCCGGAGGACGCCCTTGCGCGAGCTGTTTCTGGTCATCACGGCGTCTATTTTCAAGTTTGGGACGATGCGGGACGCTTGGTCTATAGTTCCGTGGACACCGGATCTTTGCCACAAGCGAACACCTATCCCCCTGTGGACCGCATCCAGGTAGACAATCTTTACACCTGGCAATCTGATGGCAAAACCTACCGTGGCACTGCCACCGATACTCGCATCGGTGGTCAGGACTATCGCATCATTGCTGCCATCGATATGGATTTCCATATCCACTTTCTGGAAAATTTTCGTCGCAGTTTGTGGGTGATCATGGTGGCGGCAGGGGCGATAACTCTTCTGGCGGCCGGGTATGGCGTGCATCAGGGGCATGCCCCAATACGTGCTCTCAGTGAGTCTATGGGTAATGTCCAGGCGGATCGGCTGCATGTGCGTCTCGATCCCGACACCGTGCCGGGGGAGCTGAAAACGCTGGTTGATTCGTTTAACCATATGATCAGTCGATTGGAGGACAGCTTTGCTCGACTTTCTCATTTCTCCGCTGATATCGCCCATGAATTGCGCACGCCGCTGACCAACCTGATTACCCAGACCCAGGTGGGTTTGGCTAAATCCAGAAGCCTGGAAGAATATCGCGAACTGTTATATTCAAACCTGGAAGAACAGGAGCGCTTGACCAAGATGGTCAATGACATGCTCTGGCTAGCCCAAAGCGAACACGGTCTGCTCAAGCCCGTCTGGGAACCGCTGGATCTGGCTCGTGAAGTGCGCGAGCTGTTCGATTTTTTTGAGGCGCTGGCGGAGGAAAAGCAAATCGAATTGGTATCGGAAGGCAAGACTCCGATTATACAGGGTGACCGCGCCATGCTGCGTCGTGCATTGTCCAATCTGCTGTCCAATGCCCTACGTCATACATCCGAAGGGGGGCGTGTGCTGGTCGGGCTGGCATTATCGGGCGAGGGTGGAGCATTACTCAGCGTACAGAATCCGGGGCCGAAAATTCCAGCCGAGCATTTGCCCAGAATTTTCGACCGGTTTTACCGGATCGATCCCTCCCGACAACGCCAAAGCGAAGGTACAGGTTTGGGACTGGCTATCGTCAAGTCCATAGTCGAAGCTCATGAGGGGAATATCAAGGTGATCTCCGAGCGCGACGTTACGCGTTTCACGATCAGCTTACCCAGCATAGCTGATGCAGAGGTGAGCGCTACCGGAGAAAGTGATGAGTCAACTGACCATCGGTAAACTGGCGCAAGCAGCACAGGTCAGTGTCGAAACCATCCGTTATTACGAACGTCGCCAGCTTATCGAGCAACCGCCAAAACCAGCACAGGGATACCGACGTTACCCAAAAACTACCCTGGCGCGGGTCTTGTTCATCAAACGCGCCCAGGAACTGGGATTCACTTTGGAAGAAATCGATAATCTGTTGGCGCTTGGAGAATCCCAGTGCGAAGAGGTACAAGGTCTGGCTGAAAGCAAGCTGGCCGAGGTGCAGGCGAAAATTAACGACCTGCACCGATTGGAGCAAGTCTTGGAGCATCTATTGATTCAGTGCCGCACCAATCCCGATAATGCGGTTTGCCCCATTGTGGAATCCTTGCAACCCCCTTCCGAGCAATCATAAATGGGCGATCAATCATAATTTAAACTTGACTCCGTACCTGAGTACGGTGTTTACACTGGTTTCATCACAATTAACGGGTGAAGTCAGCCATGCCCCCAAAACATAAACTCGCTGAAAGCAACATACCCGTTATAAGTGGCGTGATTGCCGCTATCGGTGCGAGTCTTTGCTGTGTTGGACCTTTTGTGTTGCTGACGCTGGGCATCAGCGGCGCCTGGATTGGCAACCTGACTCTGCTGGAGCCTTATCGCCCTCTCTTCATTGCTACTGTGTTGTTGCTGTTCGGTTGGGCTGGCTGGCAGGTCCATCGGCCAATCGAGGCCTGTGAGCCGGGCACTGCCTGCGCCGTGCCGCAAACGCGGAAACGGCGGCAGATTATTTTCTGGACCACGGCAATCATCGCGCTGATCCTCGTCACCAGTAGTTACTGGATTCCCCTGATGGCCTAAAAATGGCGCTTAACCGTTAAAGACTCTGGAGCCAACCATGCAGAAAATCATTCTTAGTATCGTATTCGCCATCGTCAGCTTCTCGGCCTGGGCCAAGCCACAAACCATCACGCTGGATCTGCCAACCATGAACTGTGCCATGTGCCCAATCACGGTCAAAAAAGCGCTGACCAAGGTAGAAGGAGTAACCAAAGCCGAAGTCAGCTATGAAAAAAAGCAAGCGGTGGTGAGCTTTGAAGATACCAAGACCAGCGCCGAAAAACTGATCGAAGCGACCACCAATGCCGGTTATCCCTCAACCATCGTTAGCGAAAAAAAACCATGACAGAAGTCATTCTGAAATCGGAACTGACTTGCCCCGAATGCGGCCATAAAAAGATCGAAACCATGCCGACAGATACTTGCCAATGGTTTTATGAATGCGAAGGTTGTCATACATTATTGAAGCCGAAGGCCGGTAATTGCTGTGTGTACTGTTCCTATGGATCGGTGCCATGTCCTCCGGTACAGCTCAACCCGAAGTCAAATGGTTGCTGCAATTCACCATGACAGGTCAACCCTTGAAAGTGCGCCATAGTGCATAAATGGCAGCCAAGCTCACACACCAGAATAAGCCAATGGCCAAAGCGGCGGGCCAGCTTTTAGGTAAATTAATGCTGCTTTTTTCGACCTGCGTTTGGAACTCATGCCATAAAGGCTCAGGGATTAACTTTACCGCCAGATAGATCCCAAAGGGCAAGAGTATGAGGTCATCCACATAGCCCAGAACGGGGATGAAGTCTGGGATCAGGTCGATGGGACTCAGCGCGTAGGCAACAACAATCACGACGAGGCATTTCGCTGCAATGGACGTTCTTGGATCACGGCCTGCCAAGTACAGGGCTTTAACCTGTTGCTTTATGTCTCGCGTAAAACATTTGAGCCGCTTATTCATTGCCCATCTGTTTCCTTGTCGAAAGACTCAAGGATCGGACAGCCCTCTTTGCTGGCACCGCAGAGATTGGTTAGAAGGCGCAGTTCGTCCCTTAACGTGGTTAATTCGGCCAAATGGTGCTCTATCTCGTCCAGTTTATGATGCGCCAGCTCTCGGACTTTAGGCTTCGCCTTTTGCGGATTTTCCCTGAACTTAAGCAACTGGGTTATCTCATCCAGACTGAAGCCCATCTTTTGAGCCCGCTTGATAAAGCGCAGGCGCGAAAGATCCTTGTCGCTGTAGAAGCGTACACCGCCATTGTTGCGCTGTACCTTGGGCATCAGTTTGATTTTCTCGTAATAGCGCAGGGTATCGGCACTAATAGCCAATGTTGTCACGACTTCGCCTATTCGCATCATGATTCAAAACCAGAAGTAGTATTCATTGAGCAGGTATACGCCGACCAACATCAGGGTGATACCGCCGACTATTTCAAAACCTCGACGCCAATGCCCAATGGTTTGCAAGTTTTCCAACCAACCGATGCTTACGGCGCCCACTGCGAGGGGGATCACCCGGCCAAGGGCAAACGCCAGCATCAGCAGGCCACCATAGACTACCGAACCAGCGGAGGCACTGACACCCAAGCCGACCCACAGCCCCGGTGAACACACGGGGCAGATTCCCACCGTAAAAGGCATTCCGAGCAAAAACGCCCCCCAGAGTGTGGCAGCGCGTTTTCCGCGCAGTGGCAACCAGGGCAATGGAATTCTTAGCCAACCCGTCCAGAGTAAACCTAGCAAGATCAGTAGAGGTCCAAGCAAAACGCCCCATTGACGGCTCAACAGGCTTTGAGCCCAGGCGCCACCCAGGGCAGCGCCAACTCCCAGCACTACATGGGTCAGGATCAACCCGGCGGCAAAGGCAAGACCGTAGCTCAGCGCTTCACGAAAAGCCCGTGCGCGCGTGACGTAGGCCAGGACGACGGGAATGGAGGCGAAAGCCACGGGTGTAAAACTGAACAAGAGGCCGGCCAACAAGGACGCGCCCAGCCCCGCAACACCGCCCATCTGCATCCAGGTTGCAGTGTCCATCAACGTTGTTCCATGCGCTGATGGATGGCATGTCGCAACTTGGCCGCTGAGGGTAACGCTGGAAAAACCAGTTCACCATTGATGGCGATGGCCGGGGTACTCATAACACCCAATTCCACTGCGTAATCAATGTTCTCCACCACATTAACTTCGTGATACTGGATATTGGCCTCAGAAAACTCGGCAATCACCATTCTGGCCAGGTCTTTAGCCTTTTGACAACGGCCGCATCCTGAAGCTGTTAGCACCTCCACCAATAGGCGTTCGCTTTCAGTTTTTTTGCTCAATTACAGTCTCTCCAGCCACAGCGTGATCGGCAGCAAGGCGTAGGCAGCAAAGAGGGACAACAGCAGAATCGCCGAACTGCTCCATAACACCGCCTTTTGCCATCGCATGTGGTACTTGTCCGCCAGGGAGCACACCTTGATTTGATGCAATCGCCAGTAGCTAAATATCAATACCCCAGTGGTCAGAGAAAAAATTATGACCTTATGTTGCGAGAGTGTGGTCAACCAGGGCATGGCAGATACCATAGAGGCGACTGCACCGCCCACCCCTAGGGTCACCAGTGCAATGGGCAAGGCGCAGCAGGTAGTGCCGATCAGGGCAAGGCCCAGGCCGCTGAATAACGAGGTGCCGGTTTTCATCTGCTCCTTGTCCATAGAGATAAGTCCACTGGGAAGGTTCATTCATTTTTCGGCTTTAACGGTTGCGCCTGGAATTGACGCAAGGTAAAACCGGCATCGTTGATCAGGGTTTTGAGGGACGCTTCTGTCATCGGCTCCGGGGTATCCGCCTGGAAGATCACCAGACCATCGTTCAGCTTGATCTCGACGCTGGTCTTATCGACGCCATCCAGCGCCTTGATCTTCTTCTCGATGCCGTAGGCGCAATAAGGGCAGGCCAGGCCGTCCACACGTAGCATATAGCGCAACTCTGCCGACCAGGCAGGGAATGCCAGGGCTAACAGCATCAGTATCGATAACAGTCGTCGCATGTTGTTTACTCCTATAACTATAAGTGCCATTCCAGTTCAACCAGGGCGCGGTAATCGCCCTTTTCCTGATCTTTCGAAAGATCATAAAACAACGGTAATTGCACACCGGCCTTGATGGCAAAGTTACGGTAGGTCCACATCAAACCCGGTGACAGAAACCATTGATTACCACCTAGTTGTTTTTCGGCACTGCCCGTGCCTTGTGAAACACGTTCGATCAATTCACCATTGAGTTCCAGCATCCATACCCAATCGGGCTCATGATATTCAGTGGGTGAAAAACGAATACCACCCACCAGATCCACCAGCCAAACGTTGGGTCGCTCTGCACCGGTTGTCGCGTCCGCATTGAAACGGTGACGTACCGAGGCCCAGCGGTACCATTTTCGGCCTTCGTAGCCGTAGGTGAGTCCAACCAAATAATCATTGCCGTCTGGTTCGACGCCATGGAGACCTTCGCCATCATCCAATATTACCTTGCCAAGCACAGCCATGGACTCCTGAACCCCAAAGCTGTCGTGCCGCCAGAATCGGTACTTGGTGGATAAATTGGTGGAGCCCCGGTTATCGTCACCATCGCCACTACGTACATAGGGAATGCCAATACCGGCCACCCAATCTCCCGTGAGGCCGTATTTGAATTGCAACTCTGCTTCTGTCTCGGATTCGTCACCGGATTTTTCCCGATGTCCCCCAGCATGAATTTCTACACCGCCCTTAAAAAGGGTATGCGGCCCCAAGCCGAACACCGGGTCGTGGGCTGCGGCAGTTTCGGCTCCCAGAAACAGGATTGTGAGAACCGGGAGAAAGGCGTACTGAGCAATGTTTTTCATGATCGTCGCATATCATCTTGAACAATTGTTGTTAACTTTAAAAGCTTAATACTTGGAGTCAGCTCCAGGTCAAGTGTTCAAACTAATTTCTTGATACGTATCATCACAAACTGTCAACAGCCACCCCACCAGCCTGCTGCACATGATGTTCAGTAGCGGTATCGGCTCGGAAGTGATGAGTTGTATCACCGCACCGATGGTGGGCGGCATGTTGAGTGCTGTGTTGTTGACCCTGCTGGTCGTGTACTACCTGTGGCGCGGGTATTCGTTGAAAGGTTGATATCAACCTGGTAGCTCAATGGAGGAGAAGGGCAGCCCTTGGCTGGCAGGGGTCGTGTCGCCACGGAAAGCCGACAAACTAGCCACACGCTTGACTCTATAGCTACCATAGGGATTACAATTGAGACTAATTATCATTAGCAACAAGCCAAGTAGAGATCTCGTTAATGCAGGCACACTGGATATACCGTTTTATAAGCCCGAAGCTATGTGTTCTGAATGTCTCAGTACTGCTGCTGGGCTTATCGTGTTTGCTTCCAGCGACCAGTCAGGCGGAGATGAGTGATGATAGCTCGGCTCAGATGCGTCAATTGGCACAGCTGGCCGAATACATTGCTGTGGATTACGCGGAAGCCGTCAGGAATGGGCAGGTGGTTAATGACGGTGAATATCAGGAAATGCTGGAGTTCTCCCAGCTCATTGTGACGAATATTTCTGAGATTCAGGATAAATCAGCCGACGCTGGCGACCTGACAGATCAGGCAAAGGCTTTACAGGAAGCCATCCAGAATAAACAGGCTATTGAAACGATTCGGCAAATGAGCAGCAGCCTGCGGGGTACGTTGTTGGCACTGATGCCTCAGTCGTCCTTACCAGATCACCTGTTGCCCAAAGCGAGAGTCGAAGGGTTGTTTGAGAGCCAATGCGCTTCTTGCCATGGCGCAGCCGGTGGGGGCGATGGTGTGATGGCCGCACAGCTGGAGCCAGCTCCAACCGATTTCACCAGCAAAGAGCGAGCCTTGAATCGGTCTCTTCTGGGCCTGTACGACGCTATATCCAATGGCATAGACGATACCGCAATGCCGGCATTTACCCAATTGACGGAAGAGCAACGCTGGTCGCTGGCGTTCCATGTCGGCGGATTGGCATTTCAATCCGGCTCTGAGGATACAGGCGAGGCACCCAGTGTCACCTTGTCACAGATGGTAAACCACACGCCGGCGCAACTTGCTGCAGAACACCCGGATATGACGCAGAAGGGGATCGAACGGTTGCGCGCAAAGCCAGAACTGTTATTCCAGGAATCGACCAATCCTCTGAAAATCACCCGCGACCAACTGCTGCTAGCACAAGAGGCGCACCAGCGCGGCGATTATCAAACAGCACAAACATTGGCGGTCAGCGCTTATCTGGATGGCTTTGAATTGGTCGAAAACAGCCTGGATGCGCAGGATAAAGCACTCCGCCAGACGCTCGAGGCCGATATGATGGCGATAAGGCAATTATTGAAGCAGGCACAGCCCCCGGGCGAGGTGGAAAGCGCTGTGAGCCGGACGTTGGCAAGGTTAGATGATGCGGATCGATTGCTTTCGGAATCTACCTTGTCCAATGCGACCCTGTTCAGTGCCAGCTTGGTGATCCTGTTGCGGGAGGGGCTCGAAGCCCTGCTAGTGGTGATTGCCCTGGTTACTGTGCTGGTGCGAACCGGTCGGCGTGACGGACTTCGGTATGTACATTTGGGTTGGGTAACGGCATTGGTGGCCGGTGTTGCGACCTGGGCTGCCGCGCAGTCCCTGGTCAGTATCAGCGGTGCCAGTCGCGAAGTCATGGAAGGTGTTGCGGCCCTATTGGCGGCGGTCGTGTTGCTCTATGTCGGCATCTGGATGCACAGTAAAACCCATGCTACCCAGTGGCAGGCCTATATCCAGCAGCACATCAACTCCCACCTGACTGCGGGTACCCTGTGGGGCCTTGCGCTGCTGGCATTTATTGCGGTTTATCGTGAAGTCTTTGAAACGGTCTTGTTTTATCAGGCGCTGCTGACCCAGGCTGCAGCCGCTCAATATTCATCCGTATTCAGCGGCTTTGTAGCCGGTACTTCTTTCTTGGCGGTATTGGCCTGGTTGCTGGTGCGTTATTCAGTGAAATTACCCATTGCCAGATTCTTTTCCGTCACCACCTACCTGTTGCTGGCCCTGGCGTTTATCCTCATGGGTAAGGCGATGTCGGCACTTCAGGAAGCGGATTTTATCGGTATTACCCCATTGCCTGTCAGTTTTGAATTCGATTGGGTCGGCGTCAAATCCACCTGGCAGGGGATCCTGGCGCAATTGTCGGTACTGGTGGTTTTCCTGGTCTTTCTGGGGCTGGCGAGAAGGCAGCGGAAAAATGCTCCTGTTGCAGAACGTCTAGGAGAGTTTTTGGAACCGGGTGTCAGACACTCGAAACCGGAGTAGCCGACAAATTCCGCAATATGCCGCACTGCTCCACTGTCCGACGGTTTGAGCAGCTGCGGCGCAGCATTCGCAGTTGCTCGTTCAGTTTAGTGAGTTCCTGAATACGCGCCTCCACCTGCTCGATATGCCTATCCATCATCCGATTCACATCATCACATTGCGCACCGGGCGAACGGTTTAATGCCAACAGCTGCCGGATCTCCGGCAAACTGAGATCCAGGCTGCGGCAGTGCTTGATGAACAGCAATTGCTCAACGGCCGCTTCATCATACAGACGAAAATTGCCTTCACTGCGTTCCACGGAGGCAATCAATTGTTCCTTTTCATAATGGCGGATGGTTTGCACGGAGCAGCCAGCCACTTTCGACAGTTCGCCGATTTTCATCATCTCTCAATATTCCGATTGACTCTATAGTTATTATAGAGTTTAAGCTGCACTTCGTGAATAGTACAAGGGCTTTTTATGACAAACATATGCCGCGGCAATTGTCATAGTGACACGATGGAGAATACTCCCCAGACTGCCGAAGTACACGATGCTTCTCATGGCGGCTTTGTCAGTGAGTATTATGTCCCCAAGATGGACTGCCCTTCAGAAGAAGGCATGATCCGTATGGCGTTGGACAGTGTGGAACCTAAAGTCGCATTGGAATTCGATACCCCCAAGAGAAAGGTGCGGGTCTTTCATGGGGACAACGCTGACGCCATTGAGGAGCGAATGCGTGCACTCGGCTTGGGTGCGACGTTGGAAAGCACAACGCCTGTCGCCAGAGATGACCTCGCCCGAGCACAGGCGTCCGCAAAACAGGAGGCACAAACAGAAGCTGGCATTCTCAAGTGGCTACTGGCAATCAATGGCATCATGTTTGTCATTGAAATCACTGTCGGCTGGTGGGCGCAATCCACTGGTTTGATTGCGGACTCCCTGGATATGTTCGCTGATGCCGCCGTCTACGGCGTGGCGCTGTATGCCGTAGGGCACAGTGTGCGGATGAAGTTGCGTGCAGCCCATTTTTCCGGTTGGCTTCAGATCATTCTCGCCTTGGGCGCTTTGGGCGAGGTGGTAAGGCGATTAGTATTGGGTAGTGAACCGGTTTCCACTTTGATGATGAGCTTCGGGCTTGTTGCCCTGGCGGCCAATGTGACCTGTCTGCTGTTGATTGCCAAAAGCCGGGATAGCGGCGCCCATATGAAAGCCAGCTGGATTTTCTCCGCCAATGACGTGATTGCCAATCTAGGGGTGATCCTTGCCGGTGGATTGGTGGCCTGGACGGGCTCACGTTATCCAGACTTGGTGATTGGCCTTATCATCGGTTTGATTGTGTTGAATGGCGCGCGCCGCATCTTGCAACTTAAGTCCTGAGACACCGGGCACAATATGAACAACAAGCAATCGTCTTT
>Ga0209533_1001318_pt1 | contig 23158 bp, 18 predicted proteins | sample COG_04_FD_184748 | JGI IMG/M metagenome (GOLD analysis project Ga0209533, IMG submission 184748) | Pelagic Microbial community sample from North Sea - COGITO 998_met_04 (SPAdes) (version 2) | ecosystem: Environmental > Aquatic > Marine > Neritic zone/Coastal water | place: Helgoland, sampling...
ATTTACTTTTTTATCTTTTTTTATAAAATTAGTTTTACCTTTTCTTATATTATATAATGATAGAAACTCATTAAAAATTTTTTTATCATTATCATCTGTAATTATTTCAAGGATTTCTTCTACACTTTTTTTCTGAACTTTAAATCTTTTACCTGTTTTATAATCTTTTAAATTAGGATATTTATCTACTAAATCTTTACATATATTTTGTTCATCTGATCCAGAGTTCATTTATTTAAATTCTATAAAATATTTTTAGATTTTATTCAAATTTATTATAACTTAATAAATTTCTTTTATTATTTTATTAAATGTTGTAGAACTTATATCTATTTTTCTCTCAGATAATAATTTTTTTCTTATATCCTCTATTTTTAAAATTCCTTTATTAGAATTATAATATTCTTTTATAATTAATATTTGTTTATCATCAAATTTTTTATTAGATTTTTTTTCATTAAGATATTCATAATCTAATTTTAATCCTTCACTAGTATCTAAATATCCTTTAATAAACAATTTACCATGCGTTATTTCCGCATGATGATTCTTACATAATGGACACAGATTACTTAAATTATTCTTATGAATAGATCCTATATTACCATTTTCATCTGCATCTTTTTGTTCTTTAATATGATGAGTTTCTTCAGCAGTACAATTACATCCAGGCATACTACATTTACCCATAATTAACTGAGAATTATAATTACTAGTTTTATTCGTAATTAATTCTATTTTTTTTTTTAATGAATTTTTAGTAGAATTAGCAATATTTATTAAATCTTTAGGTAATCCCATTGATTCTCCGACCATAATTCCATAATCTGTTGGACCATTACCTGATTTTAATATTCTATCAAAGTATAAAATATTATCTTCAATTCTTACTGATAAATGATAAATTTTTAATGATTTATCAATTAATTCTTTTATTGTTTTTAATTCAACCAATTCATGAAAATGAGTTGCAAAAATATAAGAACAATTAATTTCATGTAATTTGTGAATTACTCCGTTCACTAATGATATTGCTGAATCTGATTCCGTAGAAGAAAATATTTCATCACCAATAACAAATGAATTTTTATCAGCATTTAAAACAATATGACTAATTTCTTTACACTCTACAGCAAATGAACTTAATCCAGACCACATTTTATCATTATTTAAGATTCTTGTAAAGATTTTATTATATGGAAAATAAATAAAATTATCGGCAGGAACAAAACAACCACTCTGTGCCATTACTAATGATAAAGCAATTGCTTTTGCTGTTGTTGATTTTCCAGCCGAATTTAATCCGTATAATAATATTCCAGATTGATCTTCTGATCCTAGATGAATATCATTTTTTATAAATTCTTTTGATTTATCAATTTGTTCCGCAAGTGGATGACGAATACCTTTAATATCTACAAATGATTTATCAGATTCTTTTAGTTCAGGTTTAAAATAATTATTCTTAATAGATACAAATGCATTATTCGAATGACAATCTATATCTCCAATAAATTCATTAATTTTTTTTAGTATAGAGTTATATTTTTCATGTAATTCAGAAATTTTACAATTATAATATTTTTTATTAAGTTCATTTAAAGATTTACTATAATTAGTTAAATTATTGCTTAATTTAGTTAAATATTCATGAACAATAAAATTATTAGAAGAATCTCGTGCTTTAAATGATAAATTATCTTTTGTCAATTGACAAACAAGATTACCTTCTGAATCATTAATAGTTAATCTTTTATTATTTAAATATTTTTCTATTGTTTTTGTTCTTGTTTTAGTACATTGTAAGAAATGATTAAATTTCTCCATATAATCTCTTTTAACAAGATTATTTCCTTTTTTCTTAGGATCAATTATTTTAGATAATCCCTTAATAATTAAATCATAATGCTCTAAACATCTATTAATTTTTTGTTCAAGTTCATCTATATCAGGATACAGATTCACATTAAAAATAGACTTATTAATATCATTTGAAGACATATAACAACTAAAATTATCAAAACAAAATGTTTGATTTAATTCATTATAATATTCAGTAAATTGTTGAAAAGTTTGAGAAAAATCGGAATACGAATCTAAATTATCATTTACTAAATTAATACAATTATTTAGATATTCATAAGAAATATAATCTGAATAAAGTTGTGTTGAATTTAGATAATTAAGATTCATTTTTCTTAAAGATTTTTCATAATCATTTGTTCTTGATAGATTAGATCTTATTTTTTTATATAAATTATCATTTATTAAAAGACTAATAATATCATATCTTTTTTGGATTTCATTAATGTCTAAAAGAGGATTTAGTATCCTTAGTTTATATAATCTTTTGCCAATCGGAGAACAACATTTATTTAACAAACTAATAAGATCTCTATTTGTTCCAGTATAGAATGAATAATTATTACAAATACTTAATTGTCTAACAGAATCAGCAGTTAAAAGTAAATGATTATAATTATTAATTTCTAAAGGTCTTTCAAGTGAATTAATTAGATCCTCACGATGTTCACTAACATATTTAAGTAAATAGATATAAGAAAGTAAAACTTCTTCTTTTAATTCTAAATTTAATTCTTCGATAGATGAATTCATAGATTTAATTTTAAAAACTTTTGTTAGTAAATCATTCTGAAATTTCTTCTGAGTTAAAGTTTTATCAGATTTAAAAAAATCAATATAAAGATTAATATTTAGCAAATCAAACATTCTTTTTGCTGATTCATTTGTTAAAGTAAAATTTTCTGTATGAATTAAGATTTCAACTGGATTATAATAAGATAGAATTCTTTTAATTTCATTCATTGTAAAATTTTCATCTGTGTAAGATTGAATAGTATTTGTGATCCAACTTTTTCCAGTGCTAACATCAATAAATGAAATACCAGCAGAAAATATTTCTTTATGATTATGTAAGTTTTTTTCAATAAAAATACTCATTAAAAGTTTTTGGGAATTATTAGAAATATATTCTTCAGACTCAATTAAATTTGTCCCAGGAGATAAGATCTCAGTTACTTCACGAACAGGTTTAGGAGGTTCCGTTACTTGTTCTACTATTATGACATGATAATTATGATTTAAATAAATACTGCAATATTTTAATTTCTTATGAGTTGGTGTTCCTGACATGAGCACATTAGATTTACTCAATGCTTTAGATTTATCTTTTCTTGTTACACTAAGATTAGCAATTTGTGATAATTCATAAATATTAGGACCCATAAAAGTATCATCATTTAATTGATGAGAATAAATTTCATAAAATCCTCCGTTTTGGAGAAGGATAATTGTATTATTTCCATAAATTTCAGTATATTTTTTATGATAATTATAATATTCTATAAACTGATCGGAATATCCTTCAAGATTCATTATATATATTTTATGATTTGTTTTTTTTTAAATATTATATTATTAATAATGAGTGAAATAATGAAACATGATTATGCTATTGCAAATACAAAATTGGCAAATCAAAGAACATATTTAGCATATGTAAGGACAGGTTTTGTTATTGCTGGTGTAGCAGGTGTTTTTAAGAAATATTGGATTGCTTTTTTTGGTATGTTAATGATACTTGGTTCAACAGTTCAATATTATTTAATTAATAGAGATTTAAATGAAAAGAAAAATATTACAAATGATTTATTTGATAATATGGCAATTTTATATGTTTTATTATCAGTAGGAATTTTATATATTCAAATGAAAAAATAAAATATTTTATTTAATATATGAAAAATATTTTAGATAATACTGTATTTCGTTTGGGGTTATTTAGTTCTATTTATGTAATTGTTTTAATAGGGGTATCACCATTTATTGATCATTTATTTACTTCATTAGAAGAAGATAAAAAACTTAATGAAAATAATTTTCAGGTATTAGGTGAAATAATTCTCCATATTATTGTTTTAACTATTTCATGGTTCTATTTAAATAAATATTTAAAACAATTTTTAGAAGTAATCTTTAAAATAAATATTAAACAGCATACATCGACTGCTATCGATTTCATAGCAGCAATCGCCCTCATAGGTTTACAAAAAAATTTAATAGACAAAATTAATTATATTACGATAGAACATCCGTTTCGTTTATCAGATTTACAAATATTTTAATAAATTTGATTTAAAAATTATTTAACCTATATATAAAATGCCAAAAGGATCTCCTAAATATACATTATCTGAATATCTTATTGGTAAATATCCTCTTTTAAGTTCGCATATTACTAAAAATGGGAGACTTAAAAAACAAAAGAAATTTATTTTAGATATTATTACTGATGATGAAGATAAAGAAAAATATATTAATACATTTTTAAATGATAAAAATGATAAAAATGAAATTACTAAAAAAGAACTAATTGAATTAGTTAAATTAGAAGATAATAATAAAAGATTAAAAACTCCTTTACGATATGCTGGTGGTAAGAGTAAAGCAATATATAAATTAGAAAAACATCTTCCTAAGATTTATGATAATATGGAAATTCATGATTGTTTCTTGGGAGGGGGATCGTTTCCTCTATATCTAACTAAATTATATCCTTTGCTAAAAGTAAGAGTAAATGATGTCTATTTTCCTCTTTATAACTTTTGGGTTCAGTTAAGAGATAAAGGTAATGAATTATCAGATAAACTTTTAGAAATTAAAAAAGCAAATAATTCTCCTGAATTAGCAAGAATATTATTTAATAATCAAAAAAAAGTTATTGAAGATTCAGAATCAACTAATTTTGATAAAGGAGTAGCATTTTATATTTTGAATAAATGTTCATTTTCAGGATTAGTATCAAGTTCCTTTTCACCACAAGCATCAGTAAGTAATTTTGGAGAATCAGGGATAAATAATCTAAAAATTTATTCTGAACTAATTAAATCATGGGAAATTTATAATATGGATTATAAAGATTTTATAAACAAGTTTAGCAATCAAGAAAATGTATTTTTATATCTTGATCCACCTTATATGATTAAAGATAATCTATATGGAGATCATGGAGAACTTCATAAGGTATTTAAACATACAGATTTCTTTGAATTATGTCCTAAATTATCTTGCAAACAATTAATTTCATATAATTCAGATTTACTCATAAAAAATGCTTTTAAAGATTATAATATATCAGATTATGATTTAACTTATACATTAAGAAGTACAGGAACATATATGGAAGATCAAAAATCTAGGAAAGAGTTGGCGATGAGGAATTACTAAATTTATAAATTATCAGCAATTTCATATAAGCATTTTTTTAATTCAACTTTATAATCTTTATTATACCATAATGACTTACAGATACAATTATATATCATAGTAATTATATTAGAAATATTTATTTGTGGAGAATTTACTATTTCTACATTATCATCATTTTTCCAGATAATATTTATTGAATCAGATGGTATCTTTGCTTCTAAATCAGATGTTCCACGTAAATTTTTTAAAACATTATATCTAGTAACATACGCAATAGCATCTCTTTGAATTAAAATATAAATTGATGAAGTATTATTTAATGATAATTTGGTTTTATTTGATCCATTCGAATTTTTACACCTGAATGTTATATTAGGTTTTAAATCTCTTTTTTTATTTAAAAGCATTTTTTGTTGAAATTTAAGTTCAATCTTAATACCTAAGCAGGTAATATCACAACCAGTTATATTAATATGAACAAAATAATTATGCGAATTAACTACAAATAATTCATATAATTTACCTTTCATAAATTTCATATCATTTTCATTTAATGATTCACCAAATATATTATATAAATCTATTAATTTTTCCCAATTAATTTTATTAATAATATCTATAACTGTCCTTTTCCTCGATAAATATGATCTTATATTTTTTTGAATAGTTATAATATTATTTTCATTAATTGAATTTAGTGTAACCCTATGTAATAAATCATCCATTACCTCTATTAGACTTTCAGATTCATTTTCCATTATTTTAGTTTATATATAAATAAATATAAATCAAATTTATAATAAACCAATAGATTTTAAACCATTTGTTAATAATTCTTCTATAACATTTACTGTCATAGAATTACCTATTAATATCTTCATCCTGTGGTCTGATAAAGTTATATTTTTATTATCTGGATTAAATCCTTGTAACCAGAAATATTCTTTAACAGATGCTTTTCTTTTTAATGGTACACACCACATGTTAGGTTGTGCTGTGATGCAGGGTGCCCATTTATTTGTATTAGGAAATTTAGCAGTTCTAAATCCTGTATCTATAAATACAGAATCATGAGGTATATTTTGAAATAATTCTTTATTAGATTCTTTAATTTCATTTTTTGATTCATTACTCCAATCAACAAAATCTCTTATATTTTTCATTTCCTTATCATTAGGAAAACTAAATTCTTTTTTCTTTTTACTATTTAATACACCAATAATATATAATCTATCTCTACTTTGTGGGATACTCATATCTTTTGAATTAATAACTTTATAATAAATAGAATATTCATTAAAATTCTCAAGTCTTTTAATAATATCATTAAAGTAAGAACCATTATTAAGTGTAACAAGGGTTTTAACATTTTCTAAGATAAAGAATTTAGGTAATTTATTAGAAATAACTTTTAAACAATCTTCAAATAAATTAAGACGGGGATCAACAGGAGTTTTAAATTTATTTGCTCTTGAGAAAGGTTGGCAAGGAAATCCTGAGACATAAATATCAATATTAGGTATATCTTTTACATTTCTTTTTGTCATATCATTAAATAAAATCTTAGGTTTATGATTATTATTAATATATTCAAAAACATATTCACTTATATCAGAAGAGAATTCATGAGAATAAGATAATTTATATTTTTTACAAATATTTTGGAGTGCTTCGATAGGTGCTTCAATACCCGAACAATCAGTTCCTATTTTAATCATTTTTAATATAAACTTTGATAAAAAAAAAGATAAAATTCAAATTTAGGATAAAATTAATAAATTTCTTAAATTTAAAATATTTATTTAAATTTGAATATTTAAAAATTTAAATATTATTATAAATATAAATGCCAAAAGGTGATAAAAAATATAAACTCTCTGATAAACTTATTAATAAATATCCAGAATTAGAAAATTATCTTACAAAGAATGGAAGATTAAATAAAACACAAAAAACTAAAATTCTAGAATGTATTACAGATAAAGATGACAGAAATGAATTTATAAAAGTTTTTGATATTAAAGGAGTTAAAATTAATGAAGTTTTAACAGATACAGATAGTAATTCTGATGAATTATCAGAAGATCAATTAAATGAATTATTAGAAGGAGAAGATATTATAGATGAAAATGAAATATTAGATAATGAAAATAGTAATATAGAAAATAAAGGTATGGAAAAAGATAAAGAATATTTATCTAAATATCTTTCTGAAATTAAATCTAAAAGCGGAAATTCTAATTATAAAAGGGTATGTTTATCTCCATTAAGATATGCAGGTGGTAAAACTAAAGCAGTAGGTTTAATATTAGAAAATTTACCTGTTTTAAAAGAAAAAAAAATAGTTTCTCCATTCTTTGGTGGAGGGTCATTTGAAATAGTTTTGTCAAGTCAATTAAATTATGAAGTTATAGGTTATGATGTATTTGAAATGTTAACTAATTTTTGGGATATAGTCATAAATAAAAAAGATGAATTAATTAATGAATTGAATAAGTTTAAAATAAATTCAGAAGAATTTACAAAAAATAGACATATTCTTCTATCATATTGGGATAAAGTGAAACCAGATGATTTAAATTATAAAACAATAAAAAAGGTTGAACTAACTGAAAAAGAAAAGAATATGTTAGATGATGATAAATTAATGCAAGCAGTATATTATTATTATAATATGTCATTATCATATGGACCAATGTTTTTAGGTTGGCCATCATCAAATGAAATTAAATTAGATAAATTCAAAAGAAAAATAAATAGAATAAAAGAAATAGATTTTAAAAATTTATCAGTAAAATGTAGTGATTTTAAAGATGTTATAAAAAATCATTCAAATGATTTTCTATTTTTAGATCCACCTTATTTATTGGGTGAAGATTCTAAAATGTTCAAAGGAATGTATCCTAATTGTAATTTTGCAATTCACCATAATAATTTTGAGCATGAGGTTATGAGAGATTTATTAAAACAACATAAAGGAGGATTCTTTATAACTTATAATGATTGTCCAACTATTAGAGAATGGTATAAAGAATTTAAACAAGTATATCCCTCATGGCAATATACATATGGTCAAGGAGAAACTAGAGTAGGTAAAAATAGAAAAGAACAAAAAAAAGATAATGATGTTAGCGAATCAAAAGAAAATATTAAAGAAAGTCATGAAATATTTATTATTTGTGAACCTATGATTTAATTATCTGGAAAGAGATTATAACCATTATGTTTCCAATGATATAATTTTAACAATATATCACAATCATCAATATTTACTGGTTGTTCAAGATACGTATTTGAAAGTGGTAATGAATTACATATTTTCATAATAGTAGGTGACCAATCACTTGATCTCCCGGCTTCTTGCATATTCCATCTTGGTAGTCTTCCAGTTCTTTGCATAAAATTTTCTAAACAAATTTTTTCTAATTCTTTAGATCTAATTGAAACTGAAGAATTAATATTATCTTCAGTAGATAGTCCAAATAAATCTACTTGAACATTTGGAGCCCATATACACCATAGACTAACATTATTCCCATTATATAATTCTCGGGCAATATAGTAATGTATACCACATGTTCTTGGAGAAGGTGAACCACCATTTCCACTTAGATATCCTGCAATAGAACCTATACCTTTTGCATCATCACTGCCACCAATTTTATATATTTTACCATCAACTACAATAGAATAACATCTACCCCTCGTATCTCTAAGTAAACATCTATCAATATTAGGATCAATTATAGTTTTAATTAATGATTGACTATCAGTGCGATTAAAATCAAAATCACAAACTTTTATAAAATTATTACAATCATTAATATATACTTCTGATATTTCTGTTACATTAGATCCATCCAAATCAGTTTCAGAAGTATCATATTGCATCCCTTCTTCTGGAATGTTAGTAGATTGAACTTCATGAACAGCAGCCATTATTTTTTTTTTTTTAATCAAAAACTTTTTCAAATTTTTAAAATATTAATTATGATATCAAATAGTTCTTATTATTTAGTTTATTTGTGTTTTTAAAATATTGAAAAAATCAAATTTATAATTCTATAAATTATTACTATAGAAGATTTATGATAAAATTAATAATTTAATAAAATTATACAGAAAATGCAAAATCATCATCATTACAATATTCATCATCACCTTCATCAAGATCTAACAATGAATCGATATTATTTTCAGTGACATAAATAAAATCCTCAATTGTCTCCGAAATATTACCCATTTCTTGTACAAGTTTTTCTTCATCGAGGAGAATATCACACATACCTGTCCCTGAGTTGATAAGTTGTCCGAGCATAATATTAGATGATACACCTTGAAGATGATCTACTTCACCGAAAATACCTGCTTTAATAAGTTGGTCCGTAGTATCTTCAAACGAGCACTTACCCAGAGGACCAGTATCCCCTACATTAATACCTTGACGATTAATTGGTGTAAGAATACCTTTATTTGTCATAATATCACTGAGTAATCCGATATGTCTAAGATTAATATATTCTTCAAATAGTTCTTCCATCATTTCAATTAATGCTTCTCTTGCTGCTTCTATACCAAATGTATTATTAATTTCATGAATATCATTTGATAAAGTTCTTGTAGGATCAACATATGTTGAATTCAATATTTCAAGGATATTTACACCATCAGTTTCAAGAACCCATGTTTTTACTTCTTGTTTCATTTCCATATATTCTTCTTTTTTACTTTTATCTGCTTTTTTGAATTTATCAATTAAATCAAAGTTATATTCAAAATTATTTTTAATATATTTAGTTTCTTCATCCATAACAATATTTGTAATTCCTGGAATACCCTTAATAACTACATTATTTAATAGTTGTTCTTCAATATTTTTAAAGATTCCAATAACATCAGATTGATCAATTAAACCATTATCAGATAATGCGCCTTTAATATCTGAATAAATTGAAATTCTTCCAATAAGTTCTTTAGAATTATCATCAGAGAAGACAAATTGAATTTTACCATTATCATAATTCATCATAGAAAGATATACATCTTCCATAATAATACCTTTTTCCATCATAAGTTCTTTATTAAATGTAAAGCGGATAATCCATGGTGAAGTTTCAGAATCAACATCATCTTGATGAAGTTCGAGAAATTCTTTATAAATACTTAATATTTTTTTATCATCTTCAACATTTGTTTCAAAAATGTTATTTTGAGGATCAAAGTAAATTTCACTTTTATCAATAATATCTTTAAGAATAGTATATTCTAATTTATTTTTTACAAATTCTGCTTTTCCTGAATTAACATTATTATAATCATCATTAAGATAAATTTTTGTACTAGGGGATTTTTGATTATGGGTAACACCAAGTAATTCTCTCAAGCGAGGAATACCTCTAGTGACATTAGATTTAGATGATACACCAGCATAATGAAAAGTATTAAGAGTCATTTGTGTAGCTGGTTCTCCGATACTTTGTGCAGCAATCGGACCAACCATTTCTCCAGGAGCAATCTTTGATGTTTCAAAAACTTTCTGAATTTCGGTAATGATAAGTTCATATTCTTCTTTTTGAATGTGATATTCTTCTATCAAGACCTTAGGATGTAAATGAATATCAATCAACATATGAATTAATTTATTATTCTCAAATATATCTGTAATTTTTAGTTTAGATTTAAGAACATTATTTGATTTAAGAATTTCTACTGGTGAAATATCAGACAATTTACTTTTAAATTTACAAATATTACTTGTAATTCTCTTAATATGGATAGGATAGAAAATATTATTTTCAATTTCTCTAAGTTTAAATATTTCATTCAAAATATATTCTTTATGTTCTAGGATTTTAAATAATGATTCATCATAAAGTTTTTGATTACCTTTTGATTTAGCATCATTAATTAATTCTTTTTCTAACATAGTTGACCAATTAATAGTTGTTGTAAAATGATATTTCTTTATTAGTTGTTCTGTATTAAGTTTAATGATTTCTAATGGTTGAGATTCTACAAATGTCGCATCCATACCATCATCACCATAAATGAACTGAATGATTGCTCCACTAGCATTTCTAACAGAATAATCATAATTAACTTTACAATCTTCCATAAGTTTCATAATTTTTCTTTGAATATAACCAGTTTCAGAAGTTTTTACAGCAGTATCAATAAGACCTTCTCTACCTCCCATAGCATGAAAGAAGAATTCTTGAGGTGTTTGACCACTGATAAATGAATTTTCAACAAATCCTCTTGCTTCAGGAGAATCATCATATTTGTAATAATGAGGTAAAGTTCTTTTATTAAATCCATATGGGATTCTTTTACCATCAACATTTTGTTGACCTAAGCATGCGGTGATCTGACCAATATTAGTTGGTTTGCCTTTTGATCCGCAATTAACCATATTTGTAGCACGATTTTTTTCATGGAGATTTGATAAACCAAGTTTACCAGTTTCATTTAGAGTTTTATTAAGTAAAGCATTAACTTTACCTTCAAAATATTCATTATTTGTTTGTCCACTATTATTCTCAAAGATATTTAAATGAATTTCTTGCATAATTTCTTCAATTTCATTTTTTCTAGAATCTATTAGAGAATTAATTTTTTCATTTGTTTCATTATCAGCAATCATATCACCAATACCGATAGAGAAACCTTCAATAAGTAAGAAGTTAGTAACAATCTTTTGTAGATCATCAATAAAATCTTTTGTCCTAAGAGGTCCTAAATCATTACAGATTGTATGAATTAATCCTTTTGATGTTTTTGTAAATACGCCTTTATCCATAGCACCAGAAATTAATTCACCATTTTTAATCACAACTTTATTAAGTTTATCATTCTTATTATTATCATATGAAGCATTTTCCATAGTTAGATTAATATTATTAGGAATAATATAAGATACCATTTGTTTACCACTCCAAAACTCAGTTTCACCAATCTTATAACTTGGTTCTGGAAGAAATCCATCAAAAGTTGATACTTCACAAAGAACATTCATCATTTGTTGTTTTGTGAAATATGCTGTTTCTTCAATAATAGAATTTACATCTTTTCCTGAACTTTTAGGTAAAGGATAAATATTTGTATTATTAGAGTAAAAGTAATCATTATTTAAATTAGGGACATAATGTATTGTTTCACCTTTAGTTAGTTTATTGATACCTAATAAAGTATCTTGAACAATAGTAATAATAGGTCTATTTTCTCTAGGAGAAATAATTTGATAATTAACAGATGCAATATTCATTAGTTCTGTTACAGATGCAATTGATTGTGGAGAATGCATATTCATTTCATCACCATCAAAATCAGCATTATATGGTGGTGTCACACTAACATTCAATCTAAATGTATGTCCTTTCATAACCTTTACACGATGACCCATCATACTCATTTTGTGTAAAGAAGGTTGTCTATTAAATAGGACAAAATCACCATCTCTCAAATGACGATTGACAATATCCCCGTGTTCGAGTATAATATCTCTTTTATTGTTATCATTAATTGTAATCATTATTCCATTACGAACAATTGATTTGGCACCCGGATGAACATCAGGTCCAGCATCAACTAATTCTGATAATTTATCTTTGTTAAGATTATTAACAATTTCAGGATATGTAAGATTTTTAGCAATAATAATCGGAACACCAAGCTGATCTAACTCAAGATTAGGATCTGGTGTAATTACACTTCTTGCACTAAAATCAACTCTTTTACCCATAAGATTATTTCTAATTCTACCATCTTTACCTTTTAATCTTTGTCTAATTGCTTTTAATGGTCTTCCTGATCTATGGCATGCTTGTGCGACACCTGGAAGTTCATTATCAATCAACGTTGCACAATGATATTGGAGGACTTTAGTCCAATCATTAATGCTCGCCATTGTTGCTTCAGAATTAATTTTTTGTTTAAGAGTATTATTGCATTTAACAATATCACTTAGTTTATGAGTTAAATCATCTTCCATTCTTTGAGAATCATCTTGTTTGACACTAGGACGAACTGCTGGAGGTGGAACGGGTAATACATTACAGATTAACCATTCGGGACGACACCATAGTTCAGAGAATCCTAGAATTCTACAATCTTCATCAGTAATTCGTTCGAGAATATCTTTAACTTGTTCAACTTTAAGCATTTGTGTTACATCATCAGATGAAATACCTTTCCATGTAGCACGAATACCATCCATTCCTTCTACTCTATAATTTGGTTGAAGACATCCACAACCATCAGAACTAAATTGTCCACATCGTTGAACTTTTTGAGTTTCTTTTCTAATTTCTTCCCAACGAACTTTTGAAGGTTTCTTAAAAACATTTTGATTTTGAATATCTTCTTTATTAATTAAAAGTTTAGAACATCTAAAACAAACACATTTTAATATCTTATTAACCATGCTTATATATTGATAATAATAAACAGGTCTTGCTAATTCAATATGACCAAAATGACCAGGACATTTAATATTATTTTGACCACATGTTCCGCAGGTTTTACCCATATCAGTTGTTCCCATACGAATATCAAATAAACCTTTAATATAAGGAGTATCTTTATCAAAAGTTTCATGTTTTACAACCTCAACAACAGATCTATCTCTTATCTCTTTTGGACTCATAATACTAAATTGGACTCCTGTAACTTTTTTAGTTTCGGGTTCATTATGAATATCTGCCATTATATTATTATTATATATTATTTAATGTTTTTAAATATTTCAAATTTATATTTTTTATATCCTCAAAATAAATTTGAAATAATATTTAAAAAATTTTAAATCAATTAATATAAAATGCCTGTCCTTACACGCTCAATGAAAGAAAAAATTAAACAAGAAAATACTTCTAAGAAAGAAGTTAAGACAAAGAAAGAAAAGAAAATTAGTAATCCTCCTAATAATCCTCCTGAAGATGACGATGATGATGTTGATGAAAATGGAAATCTTAAAGGATTTATTGATTATTCTTTTGATAAAGGTAAGAAGAAATCTAAAAAGAAATCTTTTAAGAATAAAACTAATATTCAAGATATGTTTATGAATTATATGTTAATGAATAGTATGAATAATATGAATAGAATGATTATGATTAATCCTTATAATTCAGTTGGTATGGGAAAATCATTTCATATCAATAAATCAATTGATGAAATAATTACAGATAAAGAAGATAATGAAGATAAAGAAGAAGATGAAACTATGCTTAATGATATTAAATCAGTATTAAATTTAGATTCAGGTTCTGAGACTATTAGTGAATCTTCTGAAAATGTTGTAGATGATGAAGATGATGATGAAGATGATGATGAAGACGATGATGAAGATGATGATGAAGAAGAATTGACAGAATTTGAAGAAGAATTTATTGAAATGATGGATTATGAGTATAATGAAGATGAAGAATTTGATTATTTTCATGAACTTAATGAATCAGAACAAAAATCAACAATTAAAACTCTTAAAGAAATTAGTTCGGTTAATAAAACTGAAATACCTTTGAAATTTAAAGTCTTAAACCTTAATATGGATCTTCCTACTAAATCAATTGCTATTCAAAATATTGATAAAATGAGTGAAATGGATCCTAGTTCAGGTGAATACTCTAAAATGGATAAATGGATTAATGGATTAATTAAAATTCCTTTTGGAGAATATTCAAATCTTAAAATAAACTCTGAAAATTCTATTACAGAAAAAAGAGAATTTATTCAAGAAACAAAGAAAACATTAGACAAAGCAATTTTTGGACATAAAGAAGCAAAAACCCATATTCTTCAGGTAATTGGTCAGTGGATTACGAATCCTAAATCTCATGGTAATGTCCTGGCATTACAGGGACCTATGGGTAATGGTAAAACTACTCTTGTAAAAGAAGGTATTGCAAAAGCAATCGGAAGACCATTTGCTTTTATAGCATTGGGGGGATCTAGTGATTCATCATTCTTTGATGGTCATAGTTATACTTATGAAGGTTCACATTGGGGTAGGATTATTGATATCTTGATGCAAAGTAAATGTATGAATCCTATTATCTATTTTGATGAATTAGATAAAATTAGTGAAACTTATAAGGGACAAGAAGTAGTTCATTTCTTGACTCATTTGACAGATCAATCACAAAATTCATTGTTTCAGGATAATTATTTTCCAGGAATTAATATTGATTTATCAAAATGTTTGTTTATCTTTTCATTTAATGATGAATCAAAAGTAGATAGAATCTTAAAAGACAGAATGTATGTTATTAATACAAAGGGATTTAATACTAAAGAAAAAGTTGAAATAACTAAAAATTATCTTCTTCCTGAATTAATGAAAATCTTTATGTTTAATGATAATGAAATTAATTTTAATGAATCTAATATTGAATATATTATAAATAATTATACAGGAAAAGAAGAAGGTGTTAGAAATCTTAAAAGAAGTATTGAAACAATTATTTCTAAAATTAATATTTATAATTTGTCATATGATGAAGATAAAAAAGAAGCAATAGATTTGACATATCAAATTAAAGACTTTAAATTACCATTGGAAATGAATAATGGTATTATAGATTCACTTCTTAAAACTAAAAAATCTGATGGACCACCTTCGTTTATGTATATGTAGTAATGTTCTTATTGTAATTATAATATTTTTTTAATAGTCTGGAATAGGAGTTGTATCGGGAGTAAAATAACTATTCATTAGAGGTTTACAATTATTATTAGGGCATTTTTTCCAATAACATCCTACACCAGCTAGACCAGTTTGTCCGTCATATTCTGAAGGTGCTTTACCGATCATGGTTGAGGTGCCCGCGTCTGTCGCCGCATGCCATGCTGATGGAGCAGCCGGCCATATGCCTCTAGAAGAAGAACTATCTTGTGGTGCATTACCCTTTTCAGGATATAATATATAATTTTCTAAACCATTATTATAATCAAAACCTATTATACTATTGCCTCCGCCAGAACATATTCCAGTAGCATAACTTTGTAATGACAACCATTCATTATCAACATCATCATCATCATGAAGATTACTTGTCCGCCATTGAAACCAGTCCTTTTTATCAAACCCATTTTTTATAACCCCGTCTGTGGCGTGTAGTACATTCGAAGTGTCGGTCATTATGTAGACAAGCAATGCGATACCGGCAGCTACCATAACAACTTCTCCTACAATTGGAATTGCCGACGTGGTGGCGACCAAAGCGAAGGCGGCCGCCCCGACCCCAACTGAGGCGGCGGCGGCGGACTTGGCGGCGGCGTGGTGATCTGTGAGAATATTATGACGTTGATTGGGTGATGGATTTATCCAAGGCTCCTTGTTAACAAATTGTGCCGCGTCAACTGTCGACTGCCTGTGGGTTAAGTACAAATGGTTCTTCGCGACCGAGGGAGACCGATGCGCCTCTTCCCCATCGCCGAAGGCGGTAAGGGGATTACATCCTTCTTGTCCATTTATTACAAAATTAACACCTGGATACCAATTTACTTGTTCATGACATACAGGTGGTAACATATTTTTAGGGATTCTTTTATATCCATCTTTAACATATTTACGATTTGAAGATCCTATTTGAGTATCTATTTTTTCTCCACCCTTGTTATTCGGATTTTTCCATGAACCCTCTGGACCAATATTACCTATACTACCATAGTAATCAGGATAAGCTGGTGTACAGAGTTTATTAAAATCATTAGATCCAAAATAAGTATCTGGTAAATTTTCTGTAATTATATTACTATCACTATCACTACCATTAATAGATTCTTTATTATTAAAATAATCTGTATAACTAGCATTACTAGATACATAAGTACCACCAGCAGATGTATGATCTGTTCCAAAACCATAATATTCTGATACTTTTATCTGATTAGTGCCAGGTTGGATACAAACATTACATTTTGGAGAACCATTAAATGTATTAGTATAATAATGTCCTGTCCTAGTATTATTTGTTTCTCTTTCTTCACCTGTTTGATTATCTGCTTTATTGGTGTATGATTTTTGACCACAATTCATATATGAATACATATTATTTAATGTTTTCTCTGTACCTGAATCTCTCCCATACATTTTAGGTAAATGCATCGTAATCCATGGAGCATGACCACTAGAACCTGCTTCAAGCATTCTTTCCGATTTAGGTGCATTACAGAATTTACTAGTTTCCATCTCAAATCCATTAAAACTTTCACCTTGCCTATTTACAGTATTAACACATCTACAACTATATTTAGTTGCATTTAAATTTCCATCATCTTCACCTATAGGAACATTATAAATAGATTTCTGAAGTCGTGGTTCAGGTCTTCCACTAGCATTTATAAAGAAACCACCTAATGAATCATCTTGTTTATTAATTTCTTCAGAACTTGCTAAACTATTGCCACCACCACATAAATCATCTACATTAATATGACATAATGATCCTACCATTCTATCTGAGCATTGACATGCTGAGGTTATACCAGAACCTTGAACACTAGCGTTTTCATCACCGCCTTTTCTACAATCATCTTCTGTTAATGAAAATTCTTTATTTAAACATGTTCCACCTTCAGGTATAGTTTTTTTACATACTATTTTTCCAGATTCATTTAATTTATATCTTGCTCCGTATTCACCTCTTTTTTGTTGTGAAAAATCTGCTCCATTATTATTTAATAAATCTACATTACAATAATTATGATCACATAAATTTTCAATAAGAGTTTGATCTGTTGTTGTTAATTTTAATCTTGTACCTACTTCGATACAATTATCTTCTTCAGTTTCTCTATTACACATACTATTACCTTGAAGATTTGGACCTTTATATTGGCAATATTGTCCATAAAATCTATCTTCACAATTACATTTATCTTCACCTAGAGTGGGTCCTGAACCATTTTTACATTTAGAAGCATTAAATCCAACAAAACAATCATCTTTTGTTAAATTATCTCCTATTATAGAAGATGATGCATTAGATGCATTACATTCTTTACAATATGGATCACTTGATTTTGAGGAATCTCCATAGTATCCAGCACCACACACCCATCCATAATTACCATCACCTTCATCTCCTTCATGATATTCATAATGATATATTGCTTTAGGTGTTTCCATTTTTTGACCATTGGGATTATAAAATTGACCTGTCCAATCCATAGTAGGTTGATTACAATTATCACCAGTCCATCCATGTTCACAATTACATTTACATATTCCAGAACCATTAATAAAAGAAGAATGTTTATAACCATTCTGACAAGTCATGTTTGCCGCTTCCCCAATAGAGCAAGGATCAGGAGGACCAGGTGCAATTTCACAATGTTCACCATCATATCTTTCAGGACAATCACATACAGCAACATTACTAGCATTTACATGACAACTCCCTCCATTTTGACAAGGACTTGATGAACAAGGTGTTGTTGGTGCTGATGGTGGTGGTGCTGCTGCTACTGGAGGATTACAATCACCACTTGCATTACAAATATTACCCTTTTCACACCATGTAAATCCGCAAAAACATTCTTCATCATCTTCTAATACTTTACTTGCATTTTCATCATGACATAAATTAGAATAATAATATCCACCAAAACCAGTGCTTAAACAACAACAACAGCAGCAGATGAGTACAAATATTATTAATTCAGCGGCATCTCCGCCTTTCATAATTTTCTTCATTATATTATAATTATATAAAATAAATTTAAAAAAAATATATTTATTTAAATGTCATCTGGGGTACTTTGACATTTGCCTTTTTTAGTACAATATTTACCTTTATCACAAGATTCCATAAACTCACAATAACATCCATCATTATCATCATCAATTGCTTTAGTATCACTTTCAGAACAACTCACCATTTCATATCTAACTCCTAAAGATAAACAACAGCAACAACAGCAACAACAGATGAATAATAATCCTAAACCCATATACATTGCATTATTATTACCACCTTTCATTTATATATAAAATATTTTAAACACTATTAATTATAAAATATTTTTTTCTTTTGATATTTTTTTTGCTAAAATAAATTTAATTTAATAATTTATTTAATTTAAGTAAATGACCCGAAATTATAAATGGAATATTGAACTTGAAAAAGGTAAATTAATTGCTCAAAAAATAATATTAGATATTCTGAAAGAATCAGATAAAGAAATAAAATTTGATGAGTTAATTAATATACTAAATTTAAAGACCAAATATTTAGATTTAAAAAATAATAATAAAAAACAATTAATGACGAATTTCTTAAAATCAAATTTTAAAAATTCTTTAAATTTTATAAAATCAATAGATAACATATTTGTAATAAAAAATAATAATACTATATTAATTTCACTAAATAATAGAGACAACTTATTTCATGATTTTGATGATTGGTGTTTTATTAATAGTGAAAATATAGAATCTTAAAAAAATATATATTACATTTAATAAATGTTTGAAATTGATGGAAATTTACAGAAAATTTTATTAATTCATTTAATAATCTGTGCATTTTTCTTTAATTATAAACCAGAATTTATGTTTGATAAATCAGGTAATTTTAAAGCATTTGGAACTGGTCCAGGAAAAACAATCTATCCTTTTTGGTTAGTCACAACAGTATCATCTTTAATGGTTTATTTATTCATAGTAGTTAAACAAGATGAATTTGTTTAAAATTATTTAATTTTGTAAAATAATTATAAAAAAATATATTTTTTATTATGAAACCAAAATTAGTTGATTATTCTTTATTTGTTGAGAAAAAAGTATCCATAAAACCTCAAAAAATAAATCAACCTAAGGTAATTCTGAGTAATGATTTTGGTTTTTTAATTAATATTATAATTGTATTAATTATATTTATCGGTGGATATTTGCTATATAAAAGATACAAAAATAAAGATGAAAATAATAAAATTTATACTAAAAAAATAGAAAATTTATATAATACTATTAATAAAACCAATGGATGAATATTTAGAGAATTTTACATTATTTCATGATCAAAAACATAAATTTTTATCTGGTAATGAACAATATACAAAATGTTCTGGTAGTGATTCAATAAAAAAATTTAAAGAAGGTAAAACTTTAATATTATCTTGTGGTGCATCTGATGATTCTTCAAAATATGGAATCCAGTTTAAAGTAACTCTTCCAAATTATGTTAAAAGAGAATCTGAAATAATTAATTTAAAAGAAAAACTTATGAAAGGATTAGATTCTAGAGGATTTAATTTTAATATTCTTCATAAATATGATTTAATTTCAAATCTTAAAGAAAATCAAGAATTTGTTGATGAAATACATAAAGGAATTGATATTATTAATGAAGAATATAATAAAACAAATTTAGGTGAAAAAAGTGAAAAAATTAAAGAATTTTATGAAAATAGAATAAATTTAACGAAAGATTTAAGACAAGTAGAAAATAGAATTAAATCATCAGATGAAAGTGAATTAAAAGAATTAAGACAAAATTATGTAGGTATTGTAAATCAAATTAATTCAGAATTTAATGATATTCAAGAATTCTTACAAAGTGTAAATCCTTATATTATGATTGAACAACCGAAAGTTGAAATAGTTAATAAAGATTATAAAGAAAATTTATTAAATCAGAAAAAGAAAAAACAAAGGAAAAAAGATTCACCTGTTAAAAAACCACTTGGTAAATGTCAAGATTTAATGTGTGAAAATGAAATTTATGAAGGAGAAAATCAAGATAAAGATTTTAAAAAATGGGTACTAAAAAATCATCCTGATAAAAAACATGGTAAAGATTCTATTGAAAGGGAAGAAATTCATACTAAATATGCAGAAATGAATGATTGCGCGCAAAAAGGTATATTTTGTCCAGAATCTGAAAGAAATAAACCTAAAAAAGAACCTTTGGTAGAAAAACCTCCTAAAAAATCTTCCGTTAAAGAACCTTCACCTAAAACGAAAGCAGTAACAATTGATGATTTTAAAGAAGGAATGAAAGTTCAGTGGAAAGTTGGTGGGAAAACTTTAAAAGGTGTTGTTAATAAAATAAATAAAAAGAAAAAGAAAAAAATAGAAATTCTTCAAGAAGATGGAGATATTAAAGAAATTGATATTACTAAATTAAAGATTTTAAAATAATTAAATATATTTTCCATAATATTTTTCTTGTTTGACTGGAGATTTAACACTATTAGAATTAGAATTACCTGATATGAAAAAATACGCTAATACTGCTAATAATACAAACATAAATATGAAACAAAATGTATAGAACATAGTTGATAAATCTTCATCTCTTTTAAAACTTTCTCTATCACCTTCTTCATCTTCATCTTGATATGTTTCTCTATCTTCATTTTCTTCATCTGGACCATAATCTTTTTTATTTCCATCATCATCATATATAAAGAATTTTCTTCCTGAACTTCTATCATCTAATTCACATTTACCACCATATCTTGTTGGACGGCACTTACCTTCACCTCCACAACATTTATCGGATTCTGCTGATGTACATGGCATAGATTCCCATGTATTTGGTTTAAAGCATCTTTTCCATTTTTTAGGAGGATCAGGATCACTTTCTTTATAATCTCCTTGATGCATATTCATTCCTCCACAGCAACTTAAAATAACTGGTTCAACTAATGTTCTTTTTTCATTAAGAATAAAAATAATTACAATTAATATTAAAAATAATAATTTCATTTATAATATTAATTAATAAAAAAAATATAATTTATATTATAAAATGAATTGTATTCTTTTAGCATTTTTAATTACTAATGCTTTATTTTGGGGATTATTTCCACATTCTGCACATTGTAGAGTCCTCGATGATTTCAATAAAATGTTAGGAATGAGTATTAAATGTCCAACTCATGCTGTTCATTTAATGATGGGTGTAGTATTTTTTGCTTTATCGGTCTACATTGCCCAAAAAGATTATTTAGATAAAATGTTATTTTAAATTTTTTTATAATTTATGATTATATATGACAAGTCTTAATTCACAATTATTAAAATTAAAAAAAAATAATAATTCTTCATTAACAACTACTTTTAATTCTCTTGAATTTACAAATAATTCTTTTAAGACTACTATATCTTCTGGTAATCCAATAGATGATATAATATTTACTTTACCTGATAATACAGGTAGCAGCAGTGGGCATGTATTACAAACAGATGGATCTGGAGTATTGAGTTGGGTTGCTCAAAGTGGTGCCGGACAAATTACTGCAGGTAACGGATTATCTAAATCAGGTAATACATTAGAAGTTGGTGCTGGTAATGGTATAACAGCAAATACAGATAATATGGCAATTACAGCAGCCCAAACAACTATTACATCTGTTTTAAATAATTCTTTAGTAGTAGGGAGGGATGTGGATAATCAGATTAAATTTGATATAGATAATAAAATAATCTTTTGTGTTTCAGGAGGAGATGGTGTCATATTTAAATCAAGTGGAGAAATAGTAGCATCATCTCTTGATATAAGTGGAGATGTTGATATAAATGGGATACTGGAAGCAGATGCTATTACTGTTGGTGGAACAGAATTAAATACAGTTATCGCAGGAGTTACAGTAACAAATGCTACTAATGCTGATACAGCAACCCTTGCAACTACTATAACTGCTTCAGCAAATAATTCAACATCTGAAACCGTTTATCTTACTTTTGTAGATGGAGCAACTGGTTCGCAAGGCATTGAAACTGATACAGATTTAACTTATAATCCTTCATCTGGTGTTCTTACAACGACAAGCGTTACAGGCAATTTAACTGGTAATGCAGATACCGCCACAAAAATTGCTTCAATAACAAATTCAAATATAGTTCAACTAACTGAAACACAGACTTTAACAAATAAATCATTAACATCTCCCACAATAACAGGGTCAGGTGCTATAG
>Ga0209533_1001319_pt1 | contig 23156 bp, 20 predicted proteins | sample COG_04_FD_184748 | JGI IMG/M metagenome (GOLD analysis project Ga0209533, IMG submission 184748) | Pelagic Microbial community sample from North Sea - COGITO 998_met_04 (SPAdes) (version 2) | ecosystem: Environmental > Aquatic > Marine > Neritic zone/Coastal water | place: Helgoland, sampling...
TGTACTGTGGTCTCAAACTACAAACAATCTGATGTCAACTTTTTACCTTTAACGGTAGATTATCGCGAAAAATTTGCTGCAGCAGGACGTTACCCAGGTGGATTCTTCAAAAGAGAAGCACGCCCTAGCGATGGTGAAGTTTTAACGATGCGTTTAGTGGATCGTGTATTACGTCCATTATTCCCTAAAGATTATCACGCAGAAACACAAGTAATGATTCAATTGATGTCTCATGACGAAGATGTGATGCCCGATGCGCTTGCAGGTTTAGCTGCATCTGCAGCCATTCAATTAAGTGATTTCCCATTCGAATGTCCTATTTCTGAAGTACGTGTTGCTCGTGTAAACGGCGAATTCGTCATCAACCCTAGCCGTGCTCAATTGGCAGATTCTGATCTAGAAATGATGATCGGTGCCTCTGCAGATTCAGTAATGATGGTAGAAGGTGAAATGGATGAAGTTTCTGAAGAGGAAATGGCCGATGCGATCAAGTTTGCACATGAAGCGATCAAGATTCAAGTTGCTGCGCAAGTACGTCTTGCAGAAGCGTTTGGGAAAAAAGAAGTTCGTGAGTATGACATTGCTGAAGTCAATGAAGATTTGGAAAAACGAATTCATGACATGGCTTATGACAAATGTTATGCCATTGCTAAAAAAGGAACTTCAAAAACAGAACGTAGTACTGCATTTGCTGAAGTAAAAGAAGAAGTAAAAGCATCTTTTACAGAAGAAGAAAATGAAGAGTTTGGCCATTTAGTTAGCGGTTACTACAGTAAAGCTGAAAAGGAAGCTGTACGCGAATTGACGCTGAGTGAAGGTGTGCGTTTAGACGGCCGTAAGACAGATGAAATCAGACCAATTTGGTGTGAGATTGATTACTTACCATCAACACATGGTTCTGCCATCTTTACACGTGGAGAAACGCAAGCTTTGGCTACTGTAACTCTTGGAACTTCAAGAGATTCAAATAAAATTGACATGCCATCTTATGAAGGCGAAGAGAATTTTTACTTACACTATAACTTCCCTCCTTTCTGTACTGGTGAAGCGCGCCCTTTAAGAGGAACGTCTCGTCGTGAAGTAGGACATGGAAATCTTGCTCAACGTGGCTTAAAAGGAATGATCCCTGCGGATTGCCCTTATACCGTTCGTGTCGTTTCTGAAGTTTTAGAATCTAATGGCTCATCTTCAATGGCAACCGTTTGTGCTGGTACAATGGCATTGATGGATGCAGGAGTAAAAATTGAACGACCAGTTTCTGGGATTGCAATGGGATTAATTTCTGACGGCGATCGTTATGCTGTATTATCTGATATTTTAGGAGATGAAGATCACTTAGGCGATATGGATTTTAAAGTGACCGGTACTTCCGAAGGAATTACGGCCTGTCAAATGGATATTAAAATCAAAGGATTGCCTTACGAAATTCTTGTCAATGCTTTGAAACAAGCACGTGCAGGGCGTTTACATATTCTTGATAAAATAACAGAAACAATTGCTACTCCAGCTGAAGACGTGAAACCTCACTCTCCAAAAATGGTAACAAGAGTGATTCCAAATGAATTTATTGGCGCACTTATTGGACCTGGTGGAAAAGTCATTCAAGAACTTCAAAAAACAACAGGAACTACCATTGTCATCAATGAAGATCCTGTAACCGAAGAAGGAATTGTTGAAATTCTCGGAACAGATCAAGATGGTATTGATGCCGTTATTACAAAGATTGACTCTTTAATGTTTAAACCAACTTTAGGAAACACCTACCAAGTTAAAGTGATAAAAATGCTTGACTTTGGAGCGGTTGTAGAATATATGGATGCACCAGGAAACGAAGTGTTACTTCACGTGAGTGAGTTGGCATGGGAACGCACTGAAAACGTATCTGATGTTGTTAATATGGGTGATATTTTTGATGTGAAGTATTTTGGACAAGATCCAAGAACACGCAAAGAAAAAGTATCCCGTAAAGCATTGTTAGAAAAACCTGAAGGGTATGTTGCAAGACCACCAAGAGATGACAAACGTTCTGGTGGACGTGACAATCGCGGACGTGATAACAGACGCTAATACTCATTACGTTTTAAACTTAATCATATCAAAAAAACCGTTTTTAAATTAAAAACGGTTTTTTTTGTAACATTTAGTATCAATTGTTCGTATAACCTAATAGTACAACCAATTAACCTTTTTAAAATAAAGACTTTTAAATGAGACAGCTAAAAATCACCAAGCAGGTTACCAATAGAGAAACTGCTTCCCTAGATAAATACCTTCAAGAAATTGGAAAAGTAGATTTAATCACAGCCGATGAAGAAGTAGAGTTGGCACAACGTATTAAAGCAGGAGATCAAATTGCTTTGGAAAAGCTAACCAAGGCCAACTTGCGTTTTGTGGTCTCTGTTGCAAAGCAGTATCAAAATCAAGGATTGACGCTTCCCGATTTAATTAATGAAGGAAATTTAGGACTAATCAAAGCCGCTCAACGATTTGATGAAACTAGAGGATTCAAGTTCATCTCTTATGCAGTTTGGTGGATTCGTCAATCGATCTTACAAGCCTTAGCAGAACAATCTCGTATTGTTCGTTTGCCTTTAAATAAAATTGGTTCTATTAATAAAATAAATAAAACCTATGCGTTTCTTGAGCAATCTCATGAACGTCCTCCAAGTGCCGAAGAAATCGCCAAAGAGTTGGACATGACAATCAATGACGTAAAGGAGTCTATGAAAAATTCTGGACGTCATGTCTCTATGGATGCCCCTTTGGTAGAAGGAGAGGATTCTAACTTATACGACGTATTGCGTAGTGGAGAGTCTCCTAATCCAGATCGCGATTTATTGCATGAATCTTTACGTACGGAAATTGAACGTGCCTTAGAAACGCTTACACCAAGAGAAGCAGATGTAATTCGATTATATTTTGGACTCGGAAACCAACACCCGATGACCTTAGAAGAAATCGGAGAAACTTTTGACCTTACCCGTGAAAGAGTGCGTCAAATAAAAGAAAAAGCTATCCGACGTTTAAAACACACCTCGAGAAGTAAAATTTTAAAAACCTATTTAGGTTAATAACAAAACCCCTGCCAATTGGCAGGGGTTTATTTTTTATATTATTTTTGTAATTCAAACAAAACACACATGAGCACTACCAAAATAGCACCTTCAATCTTAGCAGCCGATTTTGCCAACCTTCAAAACGATATTGAAATGGTAAATTCTAGTGAAGCCGATTGGTTTCATATTGATATTATGGATGGCGTTTTTGTGCCAAATATTTCTTTTGGAATGCCTGTTTTAAAAGCGATTACTAAACATGCAAAAAAAACTATTGATGTTCATTTGATGATTGTGGATCCCGACCGTTATATCAAAACGTTTGCTGACTTAGGGAGTGATGTTTTAACTGTTCATTACGAAGCTTGCACACATCTTCACAGAACCCTTCAGGGAATCAAAGCGGAAGGTATGAAAGCTGGTGTGGCTCTAAATCCACATACGAATATCAATGTTTTAGAAGATACAATTAATGATATTGACTTGGTATGTATTATGAGTGTCAACCCCGGTTTTGGAGGACAAAACTTTATCGAGAATACCTATGAGAAAGTAAAACAACTCAAGGCGCTTATTGAAGCTAAAGGAGCTTCAACGCTCATAGAAATCGATGGCGGTGTGACGGCATCAAATGCAAAAGCTCTTAAGAATGCTGGCGCCGATGTATTAGTCGCAGGGAGTTTTGTGTTTAAAAGCTCAGAGCCGGCAAACACTATTAAAACATTAAAAGAACTAACAGCATCATAGGTTTTAGTTAACTTTCTACATCTCCGTAACCATAATTATAACCATAGTTATAATTGTAGCCATAAGATCTATTTTCTTTCACTCCATTAATGACGTAACTCATATTTTTAAGGCGGTTTGTTTTACTTAAATCTATAGAAAAAGGAATCAACTTTTTATCCGTATGATTCGCACGAACTACACATATAGTTGCATCAGCAAGATGAGCTACCAACAAAGTATCTGTCACTAAAATTGTAGGCGCTAAATCGACAATTATATAATCATAAATTAACTTAGCTTCTTTAATAAGCGTTTCAAAATTTCCATTCGCTAATAAATGAGCAGGATTGGGGGGAATCGCTCCAGAAAATAAGACCTCATGCTGTGGCTGTTTGTCAAACACTTTCATTGTAAAGGATTTCCAATCCTGTGATGGATCTATTAAGTAATTGGACAAGCCCATTTGATTTTTATTAATATTCGCGTAGGTATGAAGCTGAGGGTTTCTTAAATCAGCCCCTATTAATAAGACCTTTTTATTTAAACTGGCCATTGCCAATGAGATATTCAAACTAATAAATGTTTTGCCTTCTCCTTTTATAGTAGATGTACAAAAAATCACTTTACCCTCTTCCTCAGAAGGCAATACAAAGTTCATGTTGGTGGTCAAAATTCGGAAGGACTCCGCTAACGCAGAGCGGTCACTCGGATTGGAAAATATCGTATTTGTACCTGCTTTAATTAGTGGGATTTCTGCGATGACTGGAATTTGATTAGCAAGAACATCCATATCTAGCTTATTATGAACTTTAGTGTCCAAAATAAATATGACATAAATAATACCAAATGGCAGCAATAAGCCCAATATAAGAGCTCCTAAATACACCATATGGGGTTTTGGAGCAATAGGAAGTGTATCTGAAATACTGTATTCAACGACCTTTAGAGTGGGCTCTGTCACGGCTAAGTTGACCGCTGCTTCTTCTTTTTTTTGTAATAAAAAAATAAAGAGTGTTTCCTTAATACTTTGTTGACGTTCAATGGCGCGTAATTGCTGTTCTTGTCCAGGTATCCCAGACACCTCATATTGAAAGGTTTGATTGCGGTTACTAAGCTGATCTCTGGTCAGGCTTAGTTGATCTATATAAGCAGAAATTGAATTGTTAATATTCGTTTTTATATTACTTAAATTTGTATCTAAAAGCTTCACCGTTGGGTTGTTGAAGCCTGCACTACTATTCAATTTTTGACGCTGCAGTACTATAGCATTAAATTCTTGTAGCAAAGAGTTGATGCCTCCATTTTCTATGCCGATATTGGCAGGTAATAGCTCAACATCTGCTTTGGGGTTTAAAATAGATTTTTGTATTAATTTAGAGACTTCAATTTGATTTTCGAGTTGAAACAAAACTTCATTTGTTTCAGAGCGTTGCTCCAAACTTTGGACGGCGTCGGTAGTGACATCTATTAGACGGTTATTGATCTTAAAGTTTTTTTTATAGTTTTCAATCGAATCTAATTCCTTTGATAAACTGGTAAAACGTTTATCTACAAAATCAATGGTGCGTTTCCAAACTAGTTGACGGTCTAAAATATCGTCTTTATTAAAAACATTAATCAAAGCATTTAAAATACGTTCTGAATTTATCGTATTTTGACCTTTCATACTCAAGTTCAAAATATGACTACCTTTTCCTACTGGTTCGACATGGATTTTACTCTTCAGGTTTAATATAGCCGACTTTTTAGGGACTAGTAATATTTGAAAATCACTTCCTATTAATTCATCTTTTTGGAATTCTGAAGACCATTTCAACTCAAATGGGAGCTGGTGTTCAGACATAGTCGTATCAAATTCAGGAAAACTAAGATCACTATCTTCAGTTTCATTCGTTATTTTAAAGCCCGACTTTTTTACAGAAATGAAAAACCGATTTGAACCAACTATACTATCTAAGGGACGGGTAAGTTTAAAATCAAAAGGGAGCTTAACTATAGGCAATGATTTCACACGGCCTTTCTGATAAAACTGCGTACATAATTCCAACCGAATTACCACACGCTCTAAAAGAGGATAGGATTTCAAGATCTCTATTTCATTTTCTAAATTAATATTCGATCGGTTTACTACCAATGCAGTCGTTGGAAGTTCTAATCCACTATTATCATCAAGTATCTTGATTTTTGCATGGCTATTATATACTTTAGGAGTATATCTAAGGTAAATAAAACTACCTACAAGAAACATGATTACACTTAGGGCAAACCAAGGCCAATACTTAAGATATTTAAATATCTCATTTTTAATATTAAAATCGGAAGAATCTTCTGGGGTATATGTGTTTGGTAATTCTAGTTGCATAATTTAACGTATTAATAATAAAGTTGTACTTAAGAGAATAGAAATCACAGAAATTAGAGTTCCTAAATTTCCGATAAAGCCAGCTGATTTAACTTTGGAATTATTTGGATTTACGATTATTACGTCGTTGGGGCGTATATAATTCCAATCTGTTTGAAGCCAATCGGTCTTTGTAAGATCAATATTAGTAACGGTCCGTTTGGAGTTAATTTCACGTATCATTACAATGTTATCTCGTCTACCCTGCAAGTTCAAATCTCCAGCGATACCAATGGCTTGTAGCAAGGTCAGTCTATTTTCAGAATAGTCAAAGGTTCCTGGGTTATTCACTTCACCTAAAACGGTAAATTTGGAATTTAGCAGACGAACTGATACTGTTGGGGTATTTAAGTGACCTTCTGTTATTAATTTATTTTTCAAATATTTTTCTAATTGAGAAGTCGTTTTTTGGGAAACAGTAACCTCGCCTAATTGTGGGAAATTTATAGTTAATTCCTGAGAAACAAGATACCCATTCAGCTTCATTGATTCAACTGAACTTGAATTCCCTCCAACTGAAGTCGATTGATTATATGGGATTGCTGTCTCTGGGACTAACGCTCCAACTGTGATTTTCAAGATGTCATTCGGCTGAATTAAAGACTCTGAAAAAGGAAGTGTTAAATTCTCGTTATTGCTTAGATCTTGGACATAAAATAGTTGTTTTTTTGAGCTGCAGGATTGTAGCATTATTAACGCTAACAATGCATAGAAAAAGGGTTTCATAAATTTAAATTTTGGTTAAAAATTATTATTAATTAAGAATTATTGGATGGAAGTCCTTTGAAGCACTTATGAATTAGTTTCGTCTTTGGAAACAGAATCACTAAAACAGTCACAATAAGAATTTTAAAGTCAATACTAAAAGATTGATTTTGTTGGTACCATAGCTCAAGGGCTCCTTTATAAGGGGCTACTCTCATTTTATAAAACGTATGAGGATCCAGTTCAGTATTAGATGATATAAAAGACTCTTCGTCTCTAAAAACAATAGATCCTATTCCCGTAAGTCCAGGTTTTACATTATAAATTTGAGTTTGTATTTTCTCTGAATAGGCTTCAAAAGTCGCTTGAACTAAAGGTCGAGGCCCCACAAAACTAATATCTCCTTTTAATATGTTAATGATTTGTGGAAGTTCATTAATTTTTGTTTTTCTCAGATACTTTCCGACTTTAGTCACTCTAAAGTCATTTTTCAAAGTGATGGATCCAGACCCCATTTGCAAGGAGTTTTTAATCATCGTAGCAAATTTCCATATTTGAAACGGCTTATTTTTATACCCTAATCGTTCTTGAAAATACAACACCTCTCCTTCGGCAGTAATTAAAAGCAGTAAAACAATTGGAATAAATATGGGCAATAATAGAATCAGTGCGAATACACTAAAAATAATATCCATCACTCTTTTGAAAATAAAATACATAGTTACATTTTTTGATCTAAATTTTTTCCTGTTTCAATATGCTCAAAGTCGGGAATAAATTGCTTCATAACGGATATGATGGATGCTTTTGAGTAATTGGGGTCGTCCATGAGGGTTTTAAGACTCGACAGACATTCTCGAATATTTTTTTTAGAAGGTTTTGAAGTGTTTTCTATCACCCCTAAACTCTTGAATTTGTCAAGCTCAAGTGTATCATCTTTGGTGTAAAATTCTTCATACAATTTTTCCCCGGAAGTATCCGATTTAAAAAAATAAACAGGGTAGCTATTGCATTTTAAACAGGTTTGCATTTCTAGACGCGCTTCTTCATCGGAATTACACTGAATCACCTTTACCCCCATCGTTTTGAAGAAATTGAGTGTAATCTCTTTAAAGTTAATCATCGTATTGGTGGCTAATTTTGGAAAGAAGATATCTCCACTAGTTCCTAAAATACATGCTAATAAACATATTTGACCACTCTCTTCTGGGGAAACAAAAAAACGTTTTACATCCTCTGGACAGGAAATCGGTTGTTTTTTAAAAATTCGATCCATATACCCTGCTAATAAGGAACCATTAGAAAACGCCACATTCGCAAAGCGTGCCGTTGTAATTTTAATTTGATCGGCATAAGACAGAATCACCTCTTCCATTAGTTTTTTGGAAGCTCCCATCACGTTTACAGGGTTTGCAGCCTTGTCAGTAGAAACACAAAAAAAGTGTTTGGGCTTGTGTGCTAATAGTAAGTCCAAAAAGGTATTGGCTTTAAAGACATTATTAGAGAGCATGGCTTCAATAGAAAATTGATCTTTTTCGGATCGCACATGCTTGTGTGCTGCAAAGTTGGCTACAATATCAAAAGGAGCATGCTTTAAAAACATTTTTTCAAATACAGGGTCTCCAAAATTCATAGGGTAAGTCAGATAGTCTTTTGGAATATATTGTTCATGTTGACTGCGTAAATCTCTTGTCAACTCCGTCAAACCATTTTCATTCGTGTCTACTACAACTAGTTTATCGGGTTTGAATTTCAAAAGTGCTTTTATAAATGAGGAGCCTATCGTACCAGCTCCTCCAATAACTAAAACAGATTTTGAGGTGATTTCATTTGTAAGTTGGGTATTAAAATTATCTATGTCCGTTTGAAACATACTCACATCACGCTTAGTGATATGGGTATTTATAAATTTTGGGATGTCTATAAAATTCATGTTTATAATTTTTACTTAACAATTTTTAAATTGTTCTTATACTCTTTTAAAATTTCTTTCCAAACACGATGATTATTATAGCGTTCTGTAATTTGTGATTGTGCATTATCTTTTAAAAAAGAATATAAATTCTGGTCTAACAAAATGCGCTTCATTTCTTGAAATAATTCATCCGAATTTTTGGAAGAAATTAGAATGCCATTTAAATTAGGTTTGATAATTTCATTACATCCGTTAATATTAGTCACTATGGATGGTAAACCCATTGCACCTGCTTGCATAACAGCGTTAGGAAACCCTTCGCGATAGCTAGGAAAAACAAAAACGTTAGAAACGGCTAAGAACGGACGTACATCATCCTGATATCCCGTAGCTATGATGTTTTTATTAGATTCTATAGATCTCAATGTTTTTAACTCAAGAGGGTCTAGCTGATCTTCATAAGGTCCAACGAGTAAAAGTTTTATTGACTTGGCCCAATCAATGTTTAATATTTTTTCAAAAGCAGCAATCAACTCATTAATGCCTTTATCTCCAACCAATCTCCCAACAAAAATAAATACAAAGTCATCAGAACTAATACCTAATTTTTTCCTTATTATGGGAGTTTTGTCATTAAACTTTTTAGGATTAAAAAAATCAACATCAATCCCATTAATATTCCCATTATGTATCACACTTAATGGTTTATTAGTGATTTTATAATCTAATAAGTCTCGTTTTACACCTTCACCTTCTGGATAAACATGGGTGGCACAAGTACAAAGTAGTTTGTCCATCCATATTAATAGTTTTTTCATTAAACCCTGTTCTGTAGGGAAAATCAAACCTGTGAAAGTATGCATACGAATAGGCACCTTGGCAAAATACCCAGCTACCATACTCAAAAGCCCCGCTTTAGGTGTAATAGAGTGTACTATTTGAGGCTTCGTTTTTCTAAAAAATACATATAATTTAATTAAAGATATCAGATCTCTAAAAACAGAAATGCGACGCTTCATTTTTACAGAATGGATCTGCACGCCTTCTCGCTCTTTAATATTTTGCAGATGCTTATCTTCACCCGAAACCGCAACAACTTGAAAATATTTATTCAGAAACCTTAACTGCCCTTTAAGTAATACATCTAAAGTAAAAGCAACAGTAGAAATTCGAATAAGCTTAACTGGTTTGTGCTTCATAAAGTTTAATATGATTTAAGACCATCTTATTTATGGAATAATTTTGTGATTTTAAGAGGCACTGACTTGCTATCTGTTGGTAATACGATGTGTCGGATAAGAGTTTTATTATATGAGCCGCCAAAGCTTTACTGTGGCCAACCTCAAACATTAGACCTGCATCTTGAATCACTTCTTTTAGACCGGTAACATTGGTGCCAATGAAAGGTTTTCCACAGGCTAAAGCTTCCATACTTGATAGTGACAGTCCCTCATAAAGAGTGGACAAGACAATAATATCACTACTTTTAAGTAAACTAGGGACATCGGATCTAAACCCTAAAAAAATAATACGTTTCTGTAAATTTAGCTCAGATACAAGAATTTGACAGTTCTCTAACAGTTCCCCTGTTCCTACCAAAATAAGTTTAATATGATTAGGCAAATGGCAAAGCGATTTTATAAGGGTTGTTTGATCTTTTGGATATTTAAATCGAGATACTTGAATTATATATTTTTGTGTTGGATGGAAAAGAGGATCTACAGAAGCTAAATTAAGAGGTTTTGCCTTGTAAATAGTTTCTAAATTAATCCCATTAAAAATAACCTCAATTTGAGATTCCTGTAATTTATAATGCGTCTGTAATATCGTTTTTACGGAGTTAGAAATACAAACTATTTTATCATAAGAGGAATACACATATAAATCTAAACGTTTAAAAAAGCTATTAAAAATTCTTCTGTTAGTGGTACTATGCTCTGTATAAATTAATTGAGATGGTATATTGAATAACCGTTTACAAAGTGCTACATAATAAAATGACGGAAATAAATGAACGTGAACAATGTCTGCATTTTTCAGAAATGGTTTTAGCATAAAAACAATCCTGGGGTCATAGATCGAAATGACATTTAAATTATGAATTTTGCAGCAATTTAAACCTATTAGAGCATTTAAAAATGCACTGTTTTTTTGAGTCAATACCAACAAATCGGTTGTAATTCCTTTCTGATTGTAAATTGGTAAAGTGTCGACTATTAGTTTTTCGGCACCTCCTGCTCCTAAATTATTTATAATATGTAGTACTTTCAATATGTTATGTTCTTATTAAAATTAAATCTTTTAAGAAAAATACTAAACCCAATGGTAGAATTAATAATGACCAAAAATTGTTTATGTACTTAAATTTAAGTGATAATGATTGAGAACTGTTAAAGCTAAATCGCCAAAAATTGAGTAAAGCTTTGAGTTTTTGAACAAAAGGTATAGGTGCCTTAAATAATTCGGAATAATAAAGCATGGAAGCTTTGGGCGATTTCATTCTTATTTTTACAATATTAGAGGTGAGTCCATCCGATAAATATTCACATACATATATGGGCTCGTTAAAGAACAATAAATTATAATTTTGAGCGATGCGGTTCCAGACAAGGGCTTCAGGACAAAAGCGTTCCTTATCAAATACAGGAAATAAATTTTCTCTTAGTACATCTGTTCTAAAAACTTCAACTAAGTCACCACTAATCTTATGACTAAATCTTATATCTAGAGAATTACTTTTAATATCCTTTTGAAATTCCAAACCTATAATTTTACCATTCCGATAACACCTTCTACCACAAACTCCAGCAAAAGCATCATTAGAATCAATTAAATCTATTTTAGCCCTTGTGTTCAAAAGTGCATTTTTAGGCAAATAATCATCTGAATCTAAGATAAAAAAATAGGCGCCCGAGGCTAATTCAATCCCTTTATTAATCGCTGTATGTTTGCCTTGATTGTTTTGATACTGATAAATTATTTTAAAATCAGCTTCTGTAATCCATGGATCAATAATGCTCCTTGGATGATCAACACTTCCATCATCGACAATGATCCATTCGATTTCTAAATCATTTTGATTTAAAATACTCTGGTAAACTCGATCTAAATAGCTTGCTCTATTATAAAGAGGTGTGAAAATTGTAATTAACATTAATTATTAAAATATTTTCGCGGTTTATATTCCATAAATTCCCATCTTCCATTCCGCTCAAAATCTTGAAAAATACTCTTATAAGGATAAAAATCACCTCCATCAAAAGTTAACAATAACTTAAAAAAGATTAAACTGTAATACACAAAAATTAAATTTTTAAACATTTTTTTTAAAGAAATATCTTTAATAAATTTAAAAATTAACGGAAAACCTAAACACAAAAAGGGAAAATAATACCAGCTAAATCGGATAAATGTTGCATTTGTAATGCTAAAGATTATAATTAATCCATAAATTAAAATTCCATTAAAATAAATGATATTATTTTTATTTGAATAAAATTTATGCTTGTTCTTAAGCGCTAAAATTAATATCAAAACCCCTTCAATAGCATAAAAATAGTTTATGGTGCCTGATTTGAGAGCATACTGGGTTAGCTTTTCATTATCAGATGATTGACTAAATTCCAAAATCATATCGGCACCAAGTCCAGAAAGGGATAAGACGGCCAATAACAGTGCCAATACTATTATTTGAAGGTAAGAGAATCTATAATATGCAAAAAAAATAAATGGCACAAAAACAATAGCTGATCTATGGAAGAAAGATGCAAGGGTTAAAATTAATATCGATTTTAAATATTCTTTTTTAACTAAAAAGCTAATTGCTCCTAATACTAAAACCATTGCAATGCCTTGACGTAGATACACAAAAGACATGAGATAAAATTTACAAAAAAAAATGAATATTGTAAAATACGGCCATATACTTAGTTTTTTAAAAAAATAATAATGTCCTCCAAGAATAATTGCAGACGTTACAAAAAACATAAAAGCTCTATCTGAACTTGCATAATTTAAGATGCGATAAAAAATTATGAATCCAGGTTCGAAAATCTGAAAATTATCAATCGTCAGAATTGAAGATTCATAAACCTGACTGTAGACATATACATCAAACCCACCTATCATATCTCTAAAGCCCGCAACACAGATGCTTAAAATCACAAATGCTGCAAACATAAGACTGGCCTTTTTAGGATTCGAATGATAGAAAGCAGAAGCCATCGTAAAGAGTATTAAATATACGAGCATTTAGATTAATTTCCTATCTAGAAATTGTTGTTTTAAATCAGCCCCCACATAATCGAGAGTAAATATGGAATGTAATTTTATGATATTTGACACTTGTTGTTTGTATTTATCGGACTGTAAAACATTCGTTTTTATAAGCGTATCAATAAGTATTAAAACATCTTCATAAGTATCACATAAATATCCTATGTCATCTCCCTGTGAAAACAGATAATTAAAGTAGGGATGTTTTAGTGCTATAATAGGAATACCTAGTGCTATGGCGTCTGTGACAGCTCCACTGGCTCTAAAAACATATTCGTTAGTAGGATAAAAAAAAATGGCGAAATGAAGCTTTAATAGTTCATTTTCAAAAGTAGTTCGGTCTAAGTATTTTGGTTGAGCTGGAGATTCATTTCCTACCAAATCGTCAACACATTCATTTTTGTATGGTATCATGCTAGGCGTAGATAGACCAATAGCATTAAATGAGATCGTATTTAACTTAATTTGTTTATCAAAATGTGATGCTAGTTTATAGAACAGATGAGAATGTTTGCGCTTAAATTCTAAACTCCCTATGTGGCCAACGTAGAGCTTGTTTTTGGATCGTTGATTTTCAAAATCTTTATTAACGACTTCTACAGGATGATTAATATGCATTAATTCTTCAGCATTTAAATAACCATCTTTAATGAGAAGCTTTCTTGCTATTTTGTTTAAAACACAGTAGTGAAAATTATCTGCTTGAATTTTAAAAATGAGTTGGTGTGCCAATTTATTTAATTTCTCAAAAACACTATTTGAGTTGTAAAGAAAATCAATGTCGCCGTGTAAAAAAGCAACTACTTTACATGAGTATTTTAATTTAAGAAATTTAAATAGTAAAAAGGAGGTAAATGTTGTAATTGACAAAAATATTATATCATTTGTATTAGAGTTTTTTAAAATATTGTTAAATGATAAATAGCGCTTTTTTTCTTTTTTTAAATAGTTAATAAGTTTAAAAACAGTGGTGTTTTTAACTGGTTCTGTATAAATTAATTCATGAAATACTATTTTTTTAATTTGTTTAGCACTTAGCAATTCGAAAACACTAATTTTATTGGATTCAATACCAAAATAGTCTATACTTTCGTTGTAAATATTTTGTAACATTTTAATCATCGAAGCATTAAAAACCATATGATGGTCTTGTTCAGATGTTTGATCAATAAAAAATATTTTTCTTTTTTGACCTTTTGAGAAACTCATCTTTTTAATAATAATTTTAAGAACCTTTCAGAGTTAAAAAAAACAACAGATATCTTTTGAAATAACGTTTTTAACCCCCCTTGGATAGGATATAAACCCTGATCTTTCAATGCCTTTATACATTTAATTTTAAAATTGCAATCTACTTCTTTTGGATTCGTTACAAAACGCCAAAGAAGATTCCATACCACAGAATTATAGTTTTTCTTAACGGCATCGATAGTCTCTTTATTTGTAAGCTGATAGTTTTTTATGTTATCTTTCATTAATTTTGAAATAATCACTTCGTCAAAAAGAAATTTCTCTAACTTTTCTTTAGTTTTTGGCTTTGTAATAGAACCTTGTCTTTGTAGGTAATGATAGGCTATAGTGTCTTTAAAAATCACTTTTTTGGCACATAACATGACGCGTGTCATAAACTCTATATCCATATGTGTTATTTTTGGATATATCCTTAACTTATTTTTGATTAATAAGGTTCGTCTAAACAAAAATACACAAATGGATGAGGGCTGATAGCCTTGGATGAGGCATTCCACACCAGACATTGGTTTATTATAACTTAAGGGATGTTTTTCTTTTTCTGAAATTGAATTGTATGTTTCATCTACAAAATCCATTCTGTACCCTAGTAGATCAAACTTACTCTGTTTGGCCTCATTGAGCATTTCTATAATTTTTTTTACATCTAACAAATCATCTGCGTCTAGAAACTGAATAAATTCTCCTTTTGCAATTTCTATGGCTGTATTGCGGGCTCCTGAGGACCCTTGATTTTCTTGATGGATGACGGTTACATGACTGTTTTCTTTTTTTAATGCTTCTAAAACGTCTTTACTATCATCTGTTGAACCGTCGTTTACATAAATAATTTCGAACGAAACATCCGTTTTATAAATTGATTTTAATTTTTGAAACCCTATTCTTAGATATGGCTCACAATTAAAAACTGGAATTATGAGTGTTAGTTGCATAGTTTTTCTTCTAACTTAATTTTAAAATCATATAATGTATATTTTTTACAAAGTGTATTATACACTTTAAAATTATGAACAACTTCGTTTTCTGAAAGACTAAGATTTTTTAAACTTATATCATGTTTAAAATCTTCAATTGTAAAAACATAAAAGTTATGATTCTTAAGAACTTTGTAAACACTGTTTTTTTTATTTAGATAGAGATTGATTCCATATCTAATAGCAATTAAAATATTACCTACAGCCATTTGTCTGTATGAATTTGAAACTAGAGCAGCACTGTTCTTTAAAAGGTTTACGTAAGCTTCATAGGGCATAAAATCTTTAATGACTTTAATGTTTTGACTTTCGGCTATCTCTTCTACTTTTCTTGAATAAAGTGATTTAGATCCATAATTAAACGGAAGTACTAAATTTAGGTTTCTGTGTTTTTGTGTTATTTCAAGAATATCGATATGATTGTTATACACGTTTCTACTATTACCGATTATGAGTTTGTTTTTATTGTGTGTATACTCGAATAACTCTAACTGAATTTCTGTTTTAAAAATTGGTATTTGCACAAATTTTGGAAGCCCTTTATAGGTTGTGCTTAATATATTAAACTCCTCTTCAAAAAGGCATAAAAAAACATCTACCCGTTTTACAGCCTCTTCAAAATTATAATTATAATTAAATAATACTACTTGTAAACTCCTTTTAAATCTATGTGAAAAGGACATTCTAATTTTATTAAACAAACTTGTTTTTTGCTGTTTGAGTAATTCAAGTGAATTATCCGACAAAAAGTCCTTTTGTTTGCGACCATACAATTCATGTCCAAAAAAACGCCACAAAACTTTCACCTTCTTAGACAGTTTATTTGCCAATGCAATTTTTTCAGTATTTAAATCATACAAAACAACCATTTGAGCATCTTTACAAATTTCACTTATTTTGGTGACTACATTTAAAGTGTTTGGAATACAGATAAAAGGAAATGGGGTTTGGTTTTTTACATCAGCACTGTCTCCAATATATACTATCGTGTTATTGTAATCCTCAAAATCAAAATTAAGGGAATCATTTATAAACTTAGGATCCGAATGAATGTGATAAACTATCAATTTATATAAAATCTAAAGGGGGTTAATTCTTTTAATCACAATTAAAATTTCAAAACTAAAGCTGGCACACCAAATACAGTCGTTTCTGATTTTACATTTTTAATAACTAAGCTTGAAGCTCCTACCGTCGCTTTTTGATTTATTTTAATATGAGGCATTATACTTGCTCTGGTGTATATGGTTACTTCCTTTTCTACACAGGCATACCCTCCAAAAAAAGAAAATGTACTTATGTGGCTCCACTTCCCAATTTGGGTATCGTGACCTAGTACAGTAAAACCTTGAATTGAAACAAAATCGCTTATCGTGCAATCATTACTAATTACCACATTATATGAAATTATAACCCCTTGACCAATTTTAGTATTGGTATTTAGAATAACTGTTGGGTGAATCAAACTAATAAACTTCCCGCCCTTATTTATGATTATTTCAGCATATTTTTTTTTCCAAATTACGGAGCCTAAAGCACATATAAAAACATCATTTTCTTTAATTTCATATTCTTCAACCGAGGAAACTATATCTGGGTAATTTTGAAAATTTTCTAAAGCATTTTTATCATTATCTAAAAACCCTTTTATGATGTATTCATTATTATAACCATCACATTGTATTGCAAGATCATAAACTTCTCTTCCAAAACCCCGCGCTCCTATAATTAATAATTCCTTCATAAATTATAGATTAAATGACAAGCTGCCCAAGAATAACCGACTCCAAATCCTTCAATAAACACATTTTTCACATTCTTAAACTCATCTAACTTTAATGCATCATGCATAGCTATTGGAATTGTAGATGACACAGTATTTCCGCAATTTTCCATCCCTATAAAAAACTTCTCACTTGGTATCTTCATTTTCTTTCTCAAGTAGTTTAACATGTACTTGTTGGCTTGATGAAAGACAAACATATCTACATCTTCCATATTTAATTTTGATTTTTCAAGAATAGCATTTGTTAACTTTGGAATAAATTCGCCTGTGAAATTAAAAATTTCAGGTCCATTCATGAATAAATTTTTGGTATTGTGAACGTTTCCATATTCATCCATAACATCTGAATTTGAATTGGCTGTTGGAAAGCGCATTCCACCTTCTTTAACAATTAAATTTTCTGCTCCGCTTCCGTCTGTTCCAAAAACAAATTCTCCAATTCCACAAAACCCTTCTGTCTTTGAAATAAGTGTTGCAGCGGCAGCATCTCCAAATATTGTTTTATTACTCTTATCCTTTGCGTGAATATGTTTAGAATACGTTTCCGAAGTAACTAACAATACATTAGTAGCCATGCCGCCATCTATCAATCCTTTTGCAAGTGCTAACCCATAAACAAAGCCAGAACACCCTAAATTAAAATCTAAAGCGCCTGTTGTTGTTTTTAATCCTAATTGGTCTTGTAAAATACAGGCTGTAGTTGGTAAAAAATAATCAGGACTTTGCGTACACAATAATAAAAAATCAATTTTTGATTTATCTATATTATGGTTTTGAATCAATTTTGTAGCTGCTTTAAATGCCATATCTGACGCAAACTCATTTGGCGCGCTAATATGTCTGACATTTATACCTGTTTTTGAACTGATTTTATGAACATCCCATTCTGGAAATTGTTGATTTAAAATCTCGTTTGTTAAACAATATTCAGGTAAATAATATGCTATTGAATGTATGTAAGCCATTTTTATTAATATTTATTATTGAACTGTAAAACCTCCATCTATCACCAATTTAGTACCGGTTACCCATCTACTGGCATCCGCCAATAAATACACACAACCATTTGCAACATCTTCGGGACTTCCATACGTCCCTAGAGGGTATTTTTTTATATCCTTTAATATCTCCTCATTAGAAACAGTATTTTCAAACTCGATTATTGCCCCTTCAGTACGAATCATCCCCGGTGCTATTTCATTGATTCTAATCTTACTTTTGGCTAAATCAATTGCCATGGATTTTATCATTCCCGATAAAGCACCTTTACTGGCTGCATACATTGCATTGGCTTTGCTTCCAACAACTGAGCCACTAATCGATGTAATTACAACGATAGAACTTTCTTTAGCTATTTTTCTTTTTTTAACTAATTCCAACGTTAAATGGATAGGAGATGCAAAATTTACATTCATCATTTCACTCAAAGCTTCGGGTGTGATAAATTTGAAAGGTAACAACTTCATGACTCCAGCAGCATGTACAATTCCATCCAACAAAACACATGCTTCAATAATTTTAGCAATTGTATCGTTATTTGTTAAATCACCAACAACAGTAGTACATTTATCTTCTCCTATTTGTGTTTGTACTTCCTTTAATCTACCTACATTCCTAGCATTTAAAATGAGTGTTGCTCCAAAATGGTGTAAAGTAATGGCTACTTCTCTACCTATTCCAGAAGATGCACCAGTGACTAAAATTGTTCTTCCTTTTAAACTAAATGTATTCTTTGTCATAACTCTATTAAATTAGTCTGGTAAAAAAAGTATTGCGTTTATGATTTAGCTTTTATAATTTCAAAAATATCCTGCAACGTATTTGATATATTAATATCATCCCCCGTCAACTTCACACTATATTCTTGGTCAGTCATCGCAATTAATGATAATGCGGTTAGTGAATCCCATTCATCCAAATCTCTAAAAATAGATTTTGGAGTGATTAATTGTACGTCAGTATCTTCAAATACTTCTTTCACTTTTACTAAAAATTCATTGATTTCCATAATATTTATTTTTAATTGTTATTAATAAGTTGACATATTAAATTCACCTCATCTAAAGATAATCCTATGTGAAAAGGCAAACAAAAAACGCGTTTCGCAATATCGTCTGTAACTTTTAAGTCTGAATGACCTACATAAGGTAAACTCTGTGCTAAAGAAGGATAAAAATAGCGTCTTCCATAAATTTCATTAGCTTCCAATTCTTTTTTAACTTTAAGTAGCAGTGCTTCTGTTTTAAAAATAATCGGATAATATGCAAAGTTTGGATTTGATTTTGAATGCCATAGAGGCTTGGTGATATTTAAATCTTTGAGCTTTAAATCATAAAGCTCTGAAAGCTGTTTTCGTTTTTTATGAATGTTCTCCATATGATTTAAATTTACCAAGCCCATGGCGGCATGAAATTCTGAATTTTTACCATTGATTCCTAATTCTTTAAATCTTACTGGACCATCAAATCCGAAATTTCGCATTGAAGCTATTTTTGTCATTAACTCTTTATCTTTTGAAACCACAAAACCACCTTCAATGGTGTGATATAGTTTGGTGGCATGTGTACTACAAGTTGAAACATCGCCAAAATTAAAAATAGAGTCTCCGTTTACTTCTACTCCAAACGCATGCGCGCCATCATAAATAACTTTCAGATTATACTTGTCTGCAATCTTTTTAATAGCTAGGACGTCACAAGGGTTTCCATAAACATGTGTTGCTAAAATCGCAGATGTATTGGGAGTAATTGCAGCTTCAATTTTACTTGAATCTATATTTAATGAACAGGAATCAATATCAACAAAAACAGGGGTACAACCTTCCCAAACAATACTGCTTGCGGTCGCTACAAATGAGAAAGGAGTGGTAATGATTTCTCCTTTTAAATCTAATGCTTTGATTGCAAATTGAAGTGCAATTGTACCATTAGTCAAAAACAATAGCTCTTTGACCCCTAAATAATCTTGAAGGTGATGTTCAAGTTCATTTGCTAATGGCCCCATATTGGTGAGCCAGGAGCGGTCCCAGATGTCATCAAGCAACTGTGTATACTCATCAATTGGGGGGAGAAAAGGTTTGGTTACTGGTATCATTATTTTTTAAGATTTGGGTGATTTCAGAAAGAGCATCTAATTTAAATAAATAGGCTAAGGTTATAAAAGTGACAAATCCAGTAAGACCTCCTAAAATTAAACGAACAACATCTAATGAGGTGTAATTTAATACGTAGGAATCTTCAAAAGAAACAAATAAGCTAGATGCAAAGGCAATGAGAATTGTCAAGACTAAATCTTTAGCTTGATCAAAACTTTTATATTGAATAAATTTTCCTGTGTAATAGGTGTTTATAAAAAATGCAAGAACAGAAGTAATGATACTACCATACAGCAATCCGTAGATACCGTATTGAAATGAAACGAAAAGGACCAAAATAATCATCGTTTTTTTTATAATTTCTAATTTTAAAAACAAGTCACTTCTCCCTTTTACTTTTAGGATATTTAAATTAAATGCATGTATAGGATGCAGAATTCCACTCCAACACAAAATCTGAAAATAAGGGACTGCTTGCAGCCATTTATCTGTAAATAGAAATCTAAATAAAGGCTCTGCTAAAGCAGAAAGAATAAGCAACAAAGGCGCAATGATAAAAACTAACATTTGCATCACTTTTTTATAAGCACTTTTCAGACGTACATTATCGTCTTTAAATTCTGCAAAAACAGGATACGTCACACGACTAACAATCATTGAAAGCGTTTGCACTGGTAAATTTCTTAATTTATTCGCTCTGTCATAAAAACCTAAAATAGCTGGCTGATAATATTTCCCGATAATAATATTATAGGCGTTATTGAATACGATATCTAACAATCCTGAAAATGTTAGTTTATAACCAAACGAAAAATGGTATTTAAATTTATCTTTATGAAACACTAAAGAAGGCAACCATTTTGTATTGTAGAACAAAAACAGTAAATTCAATATTGAGTTTAAAATTGCCATCCAAACTAAACTCCATACCCCAAATCCTTTAAAGGCTAAAACCACGCCAAAAAATCCAGATAAGACCATAGCTGGTAAAGAGACTTTCAATTGTGTTTTAAAATCGACTTTTTTTGTAAGTCTTGTGATTTGAATCATTGAAAAAGCATTAATGACGATCACAATTGAATACCATCTCACTATATCAATTAGAAGAGGTTGTTTGTAAAAATTTGCAATCCATGGCGCTGAAAAATAAATAATTGCATAAACAATCAAACTGCCTACTAGATTGAAATAAAAAACAGTAGAATAATCGTCTTCCGTTGGGTCTTTTGTTCGAATCAATGATTCACCTAGTCCTGCATTTAATAGTGCATTTCCGATGCCCATAAAAACTGTGATCATCGCAATAAGTCCAAATTCTTCAGGAAGTAGTAACCTAGCAAGAATTATAGAACTTACAAATGAAACACTCTGGGTTCCAAACGACTGAATGAAAGACCAAAAAACCCCTCTAAGTGCTTTCTTTTTAAAAGACAATTAAAAAATTTAATAAAATGATTATGATAAAATTTAGTTTCCAAAACATCTTTAAAAAAAAATGCTATAAAGCAAGTATAGACTTATACCAATTTACAAAAGCTTATACCCCATCCTCTAAATGAGTTAAAGATATATAGCTATAGTCTGTTTGAAACTGCCTTACATTTACCCAAACCTGATTAATGATATCCTTGATTTCAAAAGTTCATTCAAAGATTCACTATCTTCTATAAAAACGGCTCTCAAAGTCTTTTTCTATAATAAGAAAGAATAACAGAGCACAATAGATGATGTCCTTACAAAATAATAGATTTTTAACATTAATTTACCCCAACAACTCTTTCAAGTATGCATAATAATCGCCTTTTAAGTTGGCAATGCGTAGGGTTAAATCGGATTTTGAGATCCAACCATTATTTAAAGCAATTTCTTCGGGACAGGCTACTTTTTGACCTGTTCGTTTTTCTATGGTTTTCACAAATTCAGTCGCTTCTGCTAGGGCTTCATGCGTTCCTGTATCGAGCCATGCAAAACCACGTTTCAAAATTTCCATTTTTAAATTTTGTTGTTGCAAATACACTTCATTCACCGAGGTAATCTCTAGCTCGCCTCTGTGTGACGGCTTAATCGTTTTGGCAACTTCAACCACGGAGTTCGGGTAAAAGTACAGGCCAACTACAGCATAATTGGATTTAGGAGTGGATGGCTTTTCTTCAATACTCACTACATTGTTGTTAGTATCAAACGCTGCCACACCATAACGCTCAGGATCTTTGACATAACTTCCAAATACAACTGCTTTTTGGGATGATTTTACAGTATCTACTGCCGAATTTAAAATCGTCTCTAAACCTGCACCATAAAAAATATTATCTCCTAAAACCATACAAACATCATCCGTACCAATAAATTTTTCACCAATAATAAAGGCCTGGGCCAAACCATCTGGCGAAGGTTGCTCTTTATAAGATAAAGCAATCCCAAAATTGGAACCATCTCCAAGTAATTGTTTGAAATTAGGTAAATCATGAGGAGTCGAAATGATAAGGATTTCTTTTATTCCGGACAACATCAATACCGATAACGGATAATAAATCATCGGTTTGTCATATACAGGCAGTAGTTGTTTACTGACGCTTAATGTTAATGGATGTAAGCGTGTTCCTGATCCTCCTGCAAGTATAATTCCCTTCATCTTAACTGTATTGTTGTTTGTAGTAATTTTGATAATCTCCAGATGTGATATGATCAAGCCATGTGGTGTTTTCTAAATACCAATCAATTGTTTTTGACAAGCCTTCCTCAAAAGTCACCGAAGGATTCCATCCCAATTCGTTTTGAATTTTTGTAGCATCGATCGCATAGCGCAAATCGTGACCTGGTCGGTCTTTCACATACGTAATTAAAGCTTCGCTACTGCCTTGTGTTCGATTGAGTTTTTGATCCATTTGTTGACAAAGGAGTTTTACTAAATCAATATTTTTCCATTCGTTAAATCCGCCTATATTATAAGTTTCATGGTTCACTCCTTTG
>Ga0209533_1001323_pt1 | contig 23124 bp, 25 predicted proteins | sample COG_04_FD_184748 | JGI IMG/M metagenome (GOLD analysis project Ga0209533, IMG submission 184748) | Pelagic Microbial community sample from North Sea - COGITO 998_met_04 (SPAdes) (version 2) | ecosystem: Environmental > Aquatic > Marine > Neritic zone/Coastal water | place: Helgoland, sampling...
GAGAGAGCGAGAAGCACCATTTCATTACACGGAGGTTTCGAGACGGGATAGCGTCGTGGATGTGGGACAAACTGATCCTGTTCGGTGATCAGGAGATAGCATCGCACGACCAGCTGGGGGATGAGGTATCGGCATTCACGTGCATGTATGCTAGGTTTCCAGCTGGACTGGTGTCGCTATGGCAGAGAATTCTCACGTACAAGACACCCGAAGAGATACTGGAATGCAAGGCACTGAGGGATTTTTCCTATTTGCATATGATAAATGGACATTTTACGAGCGTCTACAATGTCTCCTTCCTCACCTACTTTTTTATACACGATAAAATAATGCACAAACACGTAAATGCCCTGACCAAGGCCAGTGCCCCCATCATTATCTACTGGTACGGTAAATATGTCTGCTTTTTTCAGGGCAAAGTGTACGAGCACCCAGACGGGCAGACCGTTGCCCACGCATTTGTAGTATGGTGTGTTTTGCTGAGAAGAGAATGCGATGGTAAATGCTACGATTCCATGGATTTTAATACATTGTGTGAACAAATACTGGACAAAGCAGAGGTGGTAAATAACGAACGTCCCATAGAAGGGTTTTTTACACTCGAGGACGATTGACTTTAGTTATAAATACGTATATAGTAGTCTTTTTATTACCATAAATGCCGTTTCAATTGCCAGACATGAATTCTCTATCGAGTGAAATATTGATGGAAGAAGACGAACCAGAGAAAGTTGACGTCCCATGCGATGTGGAAGACGAACATTCAGAGGTTCACTGTCCAATATGCAGCCACAACAGTGGAGAAGCGTCTGTGATTCAAAAGATGAACGAAATAGAGGCCAATCTCACTGGAACTGTCAGCTGCGAGGAAATTTATCGTATCCAGCATGAATTATACGAACATCAGGTGCGGCAACCATTGCTTCGCCAGGGGATGGAGTGTCCAGAAATATCACTGGACCAAATACGAAATCACTACCAAAACCACCGACTCAATTTGAAGGATATTATTGCCAAAGAAATACTGTTTGTGAACGTGATGCAAGTCCATTTCAGAAAGTCTCAAATAGCAACCATGAACGTAAAAGACAAGACGAAAACGTTGAACATGAAGGGGGTGGACCAGTGGGTTAAATTATCCAAGCACAAGCTCGATTTGATCAAATATTACAACGGTCCACTGGCGAAAAAAAGCAAAGGGAAAAATGGAGGTATTAAGCCGTACGAGTTTACATAAAATTTAGAAATTGCAGTATATAAATATAAATATTATATCTAATAAACATGATTTCAATGAATGGAAGACCCGATAATGGCGTTTCGTCCGCAAGGGCTTACAAAAGTGGACCTCGACAGGGAAGCTCTTCGGCCCCTTCAATTGCTGAATTGCGAAACCCAACGCTTGTTAATTCCCAAATTTCACAACAAACCAATGTTACCACTAGTCTCCCCCTCATCATACGCCCATGGTTGGACAGCTACGAGGCACAGTTTGCTCAGGGTAGCATCCTTTTCGTCAACAAAGAACAAAAAGCGCACCGACTTGCCACGGTAGCCGACCTGCCAACATTAAACTATATCATGGAGAATGCCAATCGACAGGCGAATTTAAATAAGCCAACCCAGTCCATGTATACAGATACACTATCTGTACAGACATTCCAAAAAAAAGGGTGGAATCTATTTGGTGTTATGCGAAATGACATGGATGCCGACTCGCAACTACAGAAGCTTCTGAACGTCGATGTATTTGGACGTTCCATGATTGCGAACATATTTGGTCCATTGAAACGAGGCGATCACGTAGGTCTTGCATTGAAACAGATTAGGACAGACCTTGAATACAACGGGTTTGTTCAACCATCAGGAAACATCTTACCATCCGTTATTATCGATCACGCCAGCAACCCCAATGGTATCCTACAATTGGTGCCCACCATCAATGGCAAATTGGCCGATGTGTCCGACCCAGACGACGCACTCGATTACGAAGTACACTATCCACTGGGCGTAGTGACGCACGCGGTAGGGAGAGTACCCAACCTTGGCCATAGAAAGTATGCGCTTCGATCTCAAGCGAAATATTTGAAATTGCCACGAGTAGAGATTTTAATGATTTAATTGAAAATAGGTATGGATAACTAAAAAATATAGCTATATATAATTACACCTCATCTTTATATAAAATACGCCAATGTCCTTCTCAAGAAAATCAAAACGTGTCGCAGGCCCTGGTTTCAACATCAACGTTCGATACGATGACAACCAGGTCAATAAATTGAAAAATAACCAAACTAGCGCCGCGCTTATCAGCAAGGGCTTACGCCTGAAGGAATTGTGGGATGTCAAAGAGCAAGAACTCTTGGTTGCCATGGACTCCAGTAAGGGTGCCAATTATTTCGACGGGTACACACACTGTTTCAGCTGTGCCAACAATTGGGATGGTACGTCTGGGAACCTGACAGTCGAACAGATAAAGCAAGCTATTCTAAAAGACGTAAAGTTTGTCGGTGTAGCGTTGACCGAATTTGTACCGACTGGTGGCTACATGGAACAGGGGTTTGTTGCACAGGTCGGAGGTGTTGTCACTTTGATCAACGAATCCAAAGACACCATTTACCCAGGCGATAAAGTTATGCTCGACGTGAATATCACAGGAAGCAAGCGAATGGTCCGCGAAAAGGGAATCCCCAGAGAGAAGATTCGATTCACTGTCTGCCCTGCCAAGACAACGGATGATGCCATTAAAGATGCATTGAAAGGGCTACAACAAGCACAAGGTCCTAACACATCGAAAATTGCGCAATGGCAAAGAGGCCAGACGGCCGCTACGGGCTCCACTGCTGCAATAACAAAGGAGAAGAAACGGTTACAAAAGCTAATTGACGCTGAGAAGGCAAAAAAAGCTTCCACTATACTGGATCCAGCCAATGCAAAACTATTTTTGCAACAATTGCGTAAAATCAATGAACGAGTCATCGGAAAAGCGTATTCCTTCGCCCGACCAGGTGACCGCCTAGAAGTGGGCCTTCAGCCAAGGAGTGAGTTTTAGATATATTCGACTATAAATTTATTATACACTATGTAAAACATGTCTTGTACTTTATGTAACTTTGAAATAGAGAAATCTGGAAACGTTCGTCCCAACGTGGCCACCTTTGAGTGTGGCCATGAGTTTCACCTGTCCTGTACCATTGACTATTGCAAGAGTAGACACACCAACGTATGTCCGTCGTGCACCCATGTCCCCGCCACCGATGTCCCCAATTTTAACACCGACCGATTGGTCGCTCTCAACACGTTGATTGCCGCCAGACGAAAGCACCGCGAAATAAAGCCCAATGTGTCGTACCTTGGAGGAATCTCCAGCTGGTTCGGCAACCGCACCGTCACCATTAAGAGTTTGGTCTCCAATGGTACGTCATTGGCCACGTTAAAGATCCAAGGGTACTTGCCAGAGGACTTCGTAGAGAAGCAGGTATCGTGGAAACACCTGAGCAACGTCTATACGACCGACGCGCTGTTGGACTTTGGGTTCCAATGGCACCACATGGTGCTGATGGGCTTCAACCCCGACGACTTTAAGAAATTCACTTGGGAGCAGCTGTACGATAAACTGAACGTTCGGGCGTCCGACATGCTGAAGACGTCCATCACCGTGCGCCAGCTCAGTGAACTGAACTTTTCGATTCAACAGGTCAAACAATTAAAGTTCACCTGGAACGATCTCGTCACCATGGAGGGCAACGTGAAGACCATGCGCCTATTGACCAACAATCTCAGCGATCTAAAGACCTACTTCAACCCAAACACGTCCGATTGGGACAAGGCTGGCTTTACGAGTGAGAGGATCAAACTGTACAAGTGGAGCACCAATGATTTTACACCAGTTCGACAGAAACGCGCCATTGGATTGAAATCAGTGAGTCGAATTAGTTTTTAATAAGGTGTACAGTTTTCTTAAGGAAAACACTATCGCTAAGAAAATTAGATAGTCCAACCATTCAAATGGAAGCACAGAATACATCATATCGGGATCGGCTTGGAGGAGGGTTCCATCGACTTCAATGTGAGACATTTCTTATATATTACTTTACATATATATCTCGTATATCCTTTTTATAAGTGGATTTTAGAAAATACAAATGAACCAATACAAATACCATCGACGTCCATCCGTAGACCAATCCCATTAACACACTAAGCACTGTATTTAACGTAATAAGCCCACGCAACAAACATATGTATCGGTTGTAGTGGCTCGGTAATGTACATGTGGACAACACATCGTAGTGTGTCCTATCCACTCCGACACACTTCTTACACTTATCACAGTGAATGTAGTGCTGTGGAGTCATTTTATCGCACGCCGCGCACCGTTGAAATGCATAAAACTGAGGAACCCTCTCCAATGTACAAATCCAGTAAAAGTATTGCCAAAACACAAACCCTAGTATAACCGTTGAGACGGACAATGCCTCGATTCGGAGTATGTACAGCAGAGCTATATTAAGTAATAAGTATATGGTGTATAATGCATGATTCATATTTTAATCAATGTTTTGTCCACTTAAGTAGTGTCCTTTTAACTGCTACCCGCATGTTGCAACCTTTTCCAACGTTCGGTCAACCCCTTGTGGATGGTGCTTAGTGGGAGTTGTGTACCTGAATTGCGTATCCACGGTTTGTGGCACGTCTGGCACAGGTAGATGTTCCGTTCCTTCGTAGTTTCCCCTGTATCGTCGATTACGGATATAGGAGACCATGTTTCGTTGCCGCGAACTGCCTTGCACCATTCACAAGAGACAGACGTGTACAGTCGCCCGTGTTGGATGCAACATCCACAGTAGATTCCGTCTTTGGTGAAATGCGTTGATTTCACCTGCATGAAATTGGCACATATAGGGCATAACATGTACATATTTCCGTAGTATTGGAGCAATACCCCAAGCATGTTGATATTGGACAGTTCCGTGGTCGCACAGGTGTTGTTCTTCAATTCCTTTCGCCTTTCCTTTGCCGCGCGTTTTCGATTTCGGTCGTTGTTCTGCTTTATGATGGCAGCCTGTTCAACGTCCATAAAGGAAGAGTATTCAGGGACGTAGTGATGCCGTTTTTTCGCATCCACTTTGTCGCACCGCTTCCCACAGTACAGCTTCATGGTTTGGTCGTCCACCAGTATCTTGCTGTGTCCAAAAGCATATAGATTGGTTATCTTCCCCTTGTTGTCGATATTGTTCACAAATGCTTTGAATTGCTTGCATTGGAGGCACAACAGCGTGTTTCCAATATCGGTTGGTAAAGGTGCACCATCTGGTATAGAGTTCTTCCTTCGAAGGGCCTTGTATTGTTGAACGTACAGGTGCGATGGAAGGGTGAACAGTCTGACGTTCATTTTGCAGTCGAACACTTCGGAAAAGTCACGGATGGCTTCGAATTCGTACCTGGAAAGGCTGGACAGGAATCCCTTCAATGAACTTTTGCTGCCTTCTTGGATGTACAGGTCTTGTATCTGAGATATCTGTTTTATTGTATCCGCCTTTACGTTGAAGTATTGAAGCCACGCGTACGGTATTTCATGGGACCCTGGTGTACGTATCGCCATCTGGTACATGAGCGTTTTGTGTTCAACGGGAAAGTCCTTCGACAGGTAGTCCACAAATCGAGAATCGTCCAATTTACCACATTCAATCACCACAGCGTGGCAGAACAGGTGGCGCGTAGGGCGGAACAGGTGATGGACCTGCTGCTTGTTTATCACAGACAGCTGAGTTTCGACCCCCTTGAAATCCATTATGTTTTCTTCCATGCAGACGCATTTCCGCACCGTGTTCATCGCCTTACCAACGCATGTTTCAAACATGTCCCAGTAGTACCGCTGCTTTATTTCTTCGTAGATAGACGGAATCTGACGCACACCGTATATCAGGAATTCTTTAATGGTGTAGAACAGCAGCTGTTGGTGGTCCCGCATCATCCACTGAAGCATCTGAGCCTTCGAAATCGAATTGAATTTTCGTATAAGTCGAATACGAACGTCAATTGGTGGTCGTTCGGTGCATGTTTCGTACAGGCCCATCAGCGAACACTTGAGGCACCCGATGACAAATTCATATACATCGTTGTGTAACCGACAATAATTCGATACGATTTCCCTGAGGTTGCGAATGGTACACCGTTGTGGCAGTGACTTGCTTAACAGGTGGACAATTGGGTTGGTTTTAGAACGATTGTCACTGAAGAACGAGCACTGGACGATGTAATGCAGTACATCGGGCAGGTTCCCCTGGTGAAACACCTTGTCGATCGTGGGAAGGTACGTTTCAATCGGTGCACCTTCACCGTAGTCCGTCAACAGGTGGTCGTCATCGCACCGCTTTTCGTCTTCGATGTAAATGATCAATGGTATGTGCATGTCCACAAACAAGGTCAGGTAGTACAATACGCTGCTTTGCGTGTTTGGGACATTCAATAGTTGTGCCAAATAATGCATAGTCCATCCTAAAGTACAGTATATTCGATTCTGTTCCGTTGGCGTAGTCAAATTCAGTGGATTCCAATACGTTGATTTCCATTTGGAGAGATCAAACGATTGGACCCTATCCACGAAGTTGCCAAGAAACAATGGTTCATACACTGTAGATGCATAGTATGGAAGCAATATTTCAGCTATATTATCCATAAATGGATAAATTTGCCCAGCGACTAGTGCATCATCTAGTTGCTGGGCGCCTGGAATAAAAAATGCTGCGTCGAGGAGGGGTAGCCCATGCGCCATTGTTCGTAATGACGGACGCCATTCTTTTCAATCAAACGGTAGGCAGACCGAATATGGAGGACAATTGGGTCGATTAGTCCTTCGTACACGTGCCTGCTAGACAAGATACAGTCCTTCAGATTGTATTCGCCTTCCACGTCCACGATATTGCGGTAGTCTTGGAGAATGCTGTCGTCACGCATTCCCATGCCGTTAGCACGGGTATTGATGTAACCACGGGCAATTTCGGACCGTTTGCACATCAAACACAGACGTTTTTCAGGACGATACTTGCCTGTCGTTTGGTATTCCTTCTGTTCAGATGGAAGTAAGAATTCGCGTAGTATAAATGCCCTATCACCAGACATAGTGATACACAGACCTTCGCATTCGTTTCCACGAAGGCACTGGCGTTCGGAACCCATTGGTTCGCGGAGAAACCCTTCTTCGTATTCACGTGTAACTGCTTCGATCTTAGCACGGAACCGTTCGCGGTCGTTGAATTGGTGGATGTCGAACGTATCGATTGGTTTGCGTTGTACCAACGCCCGTACGTAAGGGAAATGCGACGGTAGAACATGGTCATGATTACCACGTTCCCACGGGTCTTTGTTCTTCGCATTGAAGTATTGCTGTTCGGCAACAATCAGTTCCTTTGTACTGCCTTCGGCCATGGAGAATTCGTCTTCCACCGATAGAATTTCGGGGTATGTTTCAGCTGTTACTGATTCCTTCGTAACAACATGTCGTACTTTGAACTTAGATACTGGCTTTTTGTTCTTGTTCGTTTTGGACGACCTACCATGGGTCCGTCGGCGCTTCTTCTGACGTTTTTCTTCATTTCTTTTTTTTTGTTCAGCTGCACTGTCTGAATCCGTGTCATCATTAACCGATTCTTTGTTTGACGTCGTTTTATCACGGAATGCCGTTTCGAATGAGTCTTTAATCGAAGCCATTGTGGTTTAATTTGTATATTTTATGTGTAACTAAAAAAGTATTTATAGTATTGTAATCTGATTTTGTACATTTGCAATTTTAAAATTGGGTCGTAGGCCAGTTTGGTATTTATTTTTAGTATCCGTGATACTACCAAATTAGTACAACCATGGTGCCTATGAAAAATAGATAAAAGACACCCCTTATATTTTTTCCATTTTTGAAAAAGATAGAACGCCGAAGTGTGTACACGCATCGGCGTTCTATCTTTTTCGATTTTAGTGTTTAGGTTTTTTTTTTATTTTGGGTCATATAGACACATCATTACCCCACTAACTCCCTGTATACCTAATGGTATTGCATACTAAAAAAAATAAAACCCTGTGTGTGCCTGTTATTTTTTTTTCGTTCCCTGCTGTATACGGCCTAAGGTGTTTTACAACTACCTGTGTCCATGCTAGCCTTTGATGTGTTCCTGCTGTCATCAATTATTACCTGTATTATGGATAGTATTCACCTGTCAAAAACCCCAAAATTGCCTGTGTGCATGTATTTTTTTGGGGTCGTTTGTACTTAGCGACTGTACGGTTTTTGCTATCTATTTTTATTTATATGCAATACCACTAACGGTTTTTATGACATAGAAATAGTATACGGCTGTTATGGAATGGGTCGTAGGATGGTCGTAGGTCTACCAATTAAATCTGATATTCTGGTAATATATTTGTATAAAAGGAAAACACTTACATAAAAGAATAAAACAAATCAATCAATCTTCTACCATGTCGCGTATGTTGTCTCAAATTCATTTCCAAAAACACTTTCTTGGTCTTTTAAATAGGGAATCATTCGATGTCGTATCCCATATAAATGACCAATATAAGAAAAAACGAACTTGTATTTGTTACCCTTCATTTCTACCCGTTGAAATAGAACCAGACGACCTGGACCAGTCTATCGTCCACGCTCGAATTGACTCTAGATATACCACGGTACATGAAATCGTCAATACTCTGGCTTACTTAGAAGGGACAGTTCTACACAAATGCCGTTTGACGATGGAACGACCGAATGAACGGCCCAAATGGAATGTCTGCGAAAACAACGGCAAAATTTGTATTACGCTTCCTAAAGATGATTTGCAAATAATTCAATCTGGGTGGGGCTGTCGCGTAGCAGCCCACCGTAAAACACGAATGCACTTTAGAAAGCCCGTATACGATTGGATAGCTAGTCTATGGCATACCCCAAACAAGTCCATTTTTAAACATATCTATATGTCACTACTGGACATCGTAGGACATAATTCGGATGTTGTATACAGGTTCAGCGACAACCACGTTACCCTGGTGAAACGTCTGACCACACTGCTGCATAAGTTCGGAAACGACAAAATGGTATTTCTATGGGAAAAGTCATTTTTTAAGGACTACACTGAAACAAAGCATCCATTTCTATCGTCGTTGATGGCATTTCTCGTACCATGGAATATCAATGACAACCGAACCTATGTAAGGATATCAGAAGATGGTGTAAAGTTACTATCAGGACTTTGTAGCATGTGCGGTCCGTACGAAATTGGTGTCTTTCTACGGGAAAGACAGACGCACAAGTGCAAAGATGGTCGATACGCATTTAGATGTTCCATCAATATGTACGAACCGTTTTATTCGTATCTTCTTAGCGATTCGGTGACTCCTACACAGGCATTGAAACTGTTTCTGTCGGTACAGTACCCACAAAGGGGGGTAAAAACGATTGGAAAGAAACGTTCTATATACGAAACCAGAAAGACGCGTATGCGTGGTAAAAATCTATTTTCTAAATTTGAAAATATATACGGAAAAGACTCGATATATACAGTTCAAGTTACACAGGAATACAACGGCGCGTGCCATTTGGCAAAACTGATTGCATTATGTGAAATGCGTAAAATATACATGGATTACAAGTGGGAAGGAACAGGTTACACACCAGAACAATACTGGAAATTAGCGTGTGCGGATTTTTTCTGGGAATTTGTAAAACATAAATTACAAAATGACACGGCCGTTAAGTTATTTGTCTCGCTGGCGAGACAAGATGTAACAGTGGACAATGTGACGAATACCGCGGTGAAGGAATCGTTTCCTGTGTTACGGTTTGTGGATAGTGTGAAGGCGGACGTAGAAAAAATTAAAATTGATAAATATTTTAGATAGTTATGATTAATGCTGTATGATTACGCATCTTCTGTTTTGTCACTGGAGATGGCAGGGTACTTGTATTGAACGAGAAATTCGCACATGACCTTGTATTCACCTTCTGGGACATTGTTGGCTTGGAAGCGGGCCGACAAGCTCTCGAACGAAGTGTATGGGATCTGCATGATCACCTGTTCGTACAGCTGTTTGATGACGTTGTTGACAACACTTTTGGAAATCTTCACGTACTGGTTCTCTCGTTTGACTTCAGCGTCGGTGTTAATTCCCAACATCTCCCAATTTCTTTGGATCACGCGCAGTATGACATGGTCGGCTTCTACGTACATGTAGTCCTTTCCTTTAAAGGGAACGATTCCTTCCCAGAGCTTGTCTAGGGTGTATCCGCCGTACTGTTCGATGAATCGGTTGTTTAGGAGGTTCTCTGGGGAGTAGATCTTGGTGTCGGGACGGGCTTTCTCATAGGGGAGTACGTTGACAAGGTTGACGAATCCGTTTTGTTCGGATGCGTGGGCGGATCCCATATCGGTGCTAGTCTCAGTGAATAGCCAACCTTCCTGGTTGACGATCTGTGGTTTGTTTTGGAACAAGTTGACACCAACGGAAACGGGCTCTCCTACGTTGGAGTATACGGCCTTGAGGGTCATTCCAGTGACAATGCCTTTGCTGAAATCGAGCTTGCTCATGCTCTCTTTCTGCTCTTCGTTCAATTTATCCATGTCATAGTTGGGTCGAAATACGTCTACAGCGCCTGGGATCTGTACCGTGGCGCCCTGGGCAAGGTCAGCGGAACTGACATTCGCCTGGATGACGATGCGCCTTGCGTGCGTGCTACCTGCTTGCGAATCTTCGGCGGATATATCATTGGTTAATTGTGGTGTGATGTCTTCCATATTGGCGACTTCTTCGGTGGCTTCAGCTTTTTGTACTCGGTGAACTTTACTCATTATTTTTATAATACAAGAAAGAGGATATAAATATTGCATTAATCTTAATTCATCCACACATTTGAAGTATAAATAGTCTTTTTTGTGTTTCTCAAATGACGAGTCATTGGAACGAATCCAATGTGAACATTTCTCACATTGGAATGCAAGAACTCCAGCATGGTGAGACCAGCGAGGCAAGTGACAATATTTTATGGAATACGAGAAGCAGTGCATATCGAGACGCGAAAGACCAGGCTAAAAAAGACCATCCAAACGACGAAAAGAAACAAAAAGCGAAAATACGAGAATTGATGGTGGCTGCCCAGAAGGGAGACCACAGCATGCAGGTGGACGGTGCAGCGGAGGTGTTCTCTTTATTGGGAGATGGTAAACCAAGCATTGAACGTATCAAATACGAAAAGATAAGAGAGTCGTCGATCGCGTCGATGCGTAAAAATGCAACGTATCAATTTTGCATGCTATTGGCTGGTTTCAACAACGTGAAAATATCAAAGTATTGGATCACACCGTCTGAGGCCGAAGTTACACCCAAAAAATACAGCAAACCAACGATTAAAACGGAGCATGGGAACAAGACCATAAAAAATGTCGATCCATCAAAACTGACGCATGTGAGGGGTCTTGACTTGGAAAAGGGCAGTGCAGTGCTCGTAAATTTGGACGGCATGGAAAGGCAGCATCACGGTGTCATTACAGATAAGCGGACCAACAATAACTTTGACGTGTACGTATTTGATTTCAATGAACGGGATTCGGATGGTAAATTCCACAGATGGTACGTGCAGACGGCGTGGGCGGACGGTACGATTCATCTATCACCAGAGATATATGCCCATTTGGACGAGGCTTACACTATGGTCACTGGAAAGTGGGCCCATTTAAAGAACGTCGGAATGGACAAGTTCATTGAAACCCCTTCCATTCGTACGTATTTTGCGAGGTTGGTGTCCTGGAACATGCGAACATCGGACTGCCTGTCTGGAAAACGGTATCATTTACAGAGTACGTATGCGCGTGTCAACCATGAGAAGGCCCGTATATTGAGTATGTTTAAGTACGTGCGCGTTGCGAAGGATACACTTGTTGTGGACGAGCAGGTGGTGCAGGGTCGATACATTCCAGGTACTCAGACGTACACGGTGGAGCAGAAATATCTGGATCAAAAGCAGTTGAGGGATAGCAATGGTTTGTCGGCGGCGGAGTATATAGGTAGAGCAACTAGTATGGTTAGAGCATATAATAAATATTAAATAATAGTGTTATACCAACGATTCTTCTACCATATTTCTGGGCAAGAGCAACGAGTCTCCTTTGATGTACTTTTTACTAATGAGTGTCTTCCAATGGGAGGCCATCAGCTTGTTGATATTTTCAAGGTTGGCAGGGACGTCGATGATGTTGTCACGAATGTGTTGATGACAGGAGGCTTCCTGTGGAATTTGATGGCTCTTTGGAGTGAGGAATAGTACGATGTCCGCTGGTAGTTTGCCGTGAATGGCGTTCGAACTAAAGTATCCTTTTTCCATGCGGTATACCGTATTCTTCTTCTCGTCCAAATACTTCTTGTAGTTTTCAATGGGTTTTCGAAGTGTAAAGGTGTTAACGATGTTTTTTCCCTCCCATTTGCAGGAAACGAGTGCCCGTTCGCGCTGAGTTTCCGTCAGGGTAGACACATCCACGTATTGGTTCGTAGACATGAGGTCGGATTCGACGTAATTGTCTTCAAGGCCGTTCAATTTAACACATCCCATCAATGGAGAAATGTTCAGGATGGCTTCACCGTCCTTTGGTTTAATGGCGTGATTGTAAAAGTAGTAGGAGGTTCCATTGGAGTACAGCATGTTGTAGTTTGAATTGCTTTCTCTCTTGGAGGTTCCGTACTTCTTTGCTATTTCATCGCGTACTTGTTGTGACTTGGCAACCAGTTTGGATTGGACAACCTCCTCATACGCATCTTGAACGGTAGAATTGGAAATCATCCACGAATTGGATAGAATTTCTGCATCTTTCTCTATGCCAGTGTCCACAACAACGTTGTTTTTGACGCTCATGCCGCCAATCTCATCGATGGTGTGACTGGAATAGAACCCAACACTCGAGTTAAAAGCCGACAGTTGCACTGGTGTGTTTTTGGAGAGGCCTCCTGTGTACACCGACCTTCCTTTACACAATTCTGGATGCAACCAAAGTCTGTCGTCGCTCGACAATTTGTATGTGCTAGAGAGTTGCACAATCATCCCGCGTAGCACGGTGGTGTCGTGCTTGAGACTCATTTCAACATCTTTTCCAAAATTGGACAGTAGTTTCAGAGAGAGCACACCCTGTTTCGCGGCCAATTGCTTTATTTGTTCGACATGTTTCTGCACGTCGGCAGGGATGTTATTGTTGTATCGCTGTTCCAGTGGTTTGGTGTCCATGGTTTATCTAAGACTATTCGACATTTATAGTATAATTAAACAAATGTTCAATACTAAACGAATTCAATTAGATTTTTAAAACTATATATATTCGTATTATATATTATTATATTCCAATGTCATTTGTACGATTTAAGAAAGAAGATCAATTAACGAAACCAAGTCAATCGCAAGCTGCTGCCAGTGAATCGTCCACCGTGTCGATGAAAATAGACATAGTGCCTATCCCAACCGAATCTGTGGGAGGTCTTGATATGAATTTGAAAGAAAAGCAAACCGCTGCCATCCAAAGCATTCGACAAAAAGGAAAGGATCTGTTTTCGCCGAACAATACAGTAGTGTCCCACAACGCTGGGCAACGGTTGTACCAGACTGCCGACCTCTATGGACAGACCCTTGCCGTAGAAGACCTTATCCCGATGTTGACCGAATCCGAACTTACCCTTCGTATCACTGCCGAACGCAATGGCTCTCAAGCCCATCATACGTGCATGGAGCTGAAGACAGGGGCCTTAGCGGACATGCTGGAGAAAAGCGCCGATTCAAAGCTTGAAAAGATCACCGAACTGGCTATCGAAAGTAACCCGACCGTAGGGCGGGTATTCGTAGGGTCCAAGCTCGCCAATGGCAAGCACTACATCCAGAAATTGGACTACGAGGTAAACTCCACAGAAGATGATCGTCTTCATTTGAAGCAATAAGTATGAATTATTAATTATTATTCTTTACTATCCTTTTTAACTTTCTTGCCAGGACTCACCAGATCCTCAGATTTTCTCTTCTGCCCTTTTGAACCCTCCACAGGCTTCTCTGACTTCTCTGGCTTCTCTGGCTTCTCCGACTTCTCAGGCTTTTCAGGCTTCTTAAACATCAATTCATCGATTTCGGGAGCCTTTGGCTGCAAATCCTCCACTGGCAATGAAATGTTTCGGAGTGCATACTCACCGTACGATTTCCATGATATAACGCCCTGCTCGTATAATTTTCGGAGTTCGTCATTGGACACAAATGGGGTCACTGGAAAGTATACGTTTATTTTGTACTTGCGCTTCAACTCGTCCGCGCATTGGTTCTTCTTCAAATCAATGGACTTCACTATTTTCTTTGCGTTGATTAAATTGTAGCATTCGGACAATATTACACTGAGTTTCTTTTTCCACCAAAGCAACGTGTGCATAAAGGTTTGGTGGCTCCCTACGGTGTCGTTTCCCCTGTTGGACGCCCCATCGGCAAACATCATCGACCTAGGTACGCCAAATGTGGCACACACCTCTTCTTGCAATAATTTGTGCAAATTGCATATGTCGTTTCTACCAGTGTTGGTGACACCGTTCTTCACCGCGTGGCCCATCGGTAACTGAGTTACATTGTTCAACGTGGCCGCCGCCGAGGCGGCGTGGGAAGGATTCAAATACGATTCGTACAAGTCTTTCTGTGCATGAAGCATGTTCACCTCTGCCTTGTTCCTCTGGAATTTCATCGCGTCGGACGTCTCTGCGCTCACCGCATCGGCGTAGAAATCGAAGTCGATGCCTTCTTTGTTCTGTTGTCCGTTACCAGAGTCTTTAATTTCTGTGAAATACTTTGGCTGGGCCCTCTGGGCCTCCATCATTAACGTAGTTTGACGAATATTCTTCAGAAACTGCAATCTAGGGATAATTTTCATCATGGGGGATACGATGATCCCGTCCATAGACGGATCAAAGCCAAAATGATTAAACACTACACAGTTTTTCATGATGGTCTCTGCTGATCCCTTCTCATAGACATCGAACTCGTACGACTGGTCATCCGTTATCCTGACCTTCAACCAGTAGGTGCCTAATTTCATTATACTAGGGGCACACCTTCCCATGTGCACTACGGCGATACCATTACACAGTACGCTATCGATAACATCTGCACAAAATGGCACCCACTTGTCTTCTATGGTGTCTTCTTCTTCGGCATCCATTTTCATCGATTTTGTAGACCCCTGTGAGAATTTGATTCCATTGTTAAGCAACTGGTTGTGAATCATTGCCCTGCACATTTGTACGATTGGGCTCTGGTTGAAACATTTTTGTATGTGCACCATCTGTTCCATGTTGACTCGTTTTCCACCGTCCATGATTTTGTAGTATAAGTAACGGTATTTATACTATAAAAAACTATGAAACGAAAGCGTACGGTTGACGAAACACTGGATCTGAGGGAGCGTGAATTCTACAACAGAGATGAAGTCCTCCTATTGACAACACAACTTCAACTGGAATACAATAGGGCATTTGACAAACCCAGGAGTAACCTGGTGATATACAGATACGCGGCCACGCAAACCAACGTCGAAACCATTGCCAAAATAAACATAGTGTTACAGGCTTGTCTTACGGAAAATATATTTAAGTCGTACGAAGAAATTAGGGAAATAATTGAATCAACTATAAATGTATAATATGGTGGTACAAATGCCAGTCTGCAATGTAGATATGTGGTTCAATGGCGTCATTTTAACAAGCGTGGGCTCTGCCATTCTCATCATGTCCATTATATTGAAAAACACCACTAAGAGTATCCAACTGGAGTATAGACACAGTGAGAAAATAGAAATAGCAAAAGCCCTCAAACCGACTATGTTGGATTTTTAAAACTTTATATTTCTCTTGTACACTTTGATAGGCTCGTCACCCAATATGTTGTTACTTACCATCGTCAGATGCCCATCCGAATCTTCAATCCAGGTGTGCAGCATCCCTACCGTATTCACCACACCCTTCACATTCTTTGACGGAATCTCGATCACACGGTCACTTTTTGGAATCTGAGTGCCGTCGAAGATAAATCCATTGATAATTACCTTCACAAGAGGCTGCAATGCCAGTCCAAACCCGATGAATATGCCCATCAGCAGGTGAGAAAATGTCTCCTGGCCAAATCCGATGAACACAAACAGACCAAAGATGCCAATGGCGGCGCACGTCACAAACAACTGTACCGTATGACTAAAAGTAGTACGAGACCGCAAACATACTACGACGCCGTACAATAGACTGAAGCCAGCGACCAACGTTATTATAGAGTAAATGATATGCTCGTACAATTCCATTTTACTATAGATTTTTATTATTTATACTACATATTGCCTTTCTTTTTCATCAAATGCAGCCTATTGAAATCAATTACACTGGAACCCTTATGAAATCGAGGAATAGACAGATGATGAAAGCGTTTGTATACCGTTTCTACACACCTTTCTCGTTCATAGTATGGTTTATGGTTGCCCTGAACGTTAACACCTGTACAAATACACCCTTGTTCATCATTCTAATATCCGTAGCCGCTGCTTCGTTGAATTCGTATCAAACGTACAAGAATTGGTACCAGAATATCATGCTCATGATGGAGGCAAAACGACCGCGCGTTCAGTATTCAACCAAGGTATCCATAGCAACATCGGACTTCATCGTGCATCTCCTATGCACGATATTGTCGTTCTGGTGGGTAGACGATCTACACGAATGCATACCACTCAAACAACAGGGGGTCGCATGGTTCGTCATACTCTTGCTCGCAATGGTTCTTCACATTATACAGTACCACGTGAAACACAGACGAATGGAAGAAGTTATCAGGGATGCATATCGTCACGTTCAGGGGGTGGTTTAACCCACATGTTATATGGATGAGATGTTTTGCGCGACAAATGCAACGATGGAGTCTTCTTGAACCCTGGACGTTCCTTCAATGGAGGATCCATGTATGGCACCAAACACGCAATACCCTCGATTTCAATGACCGACCGATCCAGACCATTGTCCTTCTTAGGACAACAGTCTCGCCGCTGACACCCTTTTGAAAAGGCGGGGTACAGTTCACGTTGATTCCCTGGCCCCCATGTTGTCATCTGAGAAAAGGTAGAGTAAGGGTTGTTTATGTTTGGTCTGGCACGGGCCTCGCCACAACACGTCCATGCATGAATGCTAGTGTCGTACTCACCAGGGTGGTACTTGCACTGGTGCATGCCAACACTGTTCAACTCACAAAAATAGTTGTCACAGTATTGGCATTGCTCCAATCGACAGAACAGCTCGATTGTTTTCTTTACAACGGCAGAGTTAGAATACAACGACATTTAATAAAAAACACGTATACTTTTATACCCATTTAGACTCTAATACATCTATAGCGTGCTGTAAAATACAGGCTTCCTTTACATCCGACGAGTCGTATTCAATTGGCTCCCACTCCTTAATGTCTATTGCCTTTATCGACACGGACGAAGGACGTTTTACCTGGTGCAGTTCGCCGTCGTACTCCTCCGTACACATAACATACTCGTCGTTTTTACCAATGACCTCCGCGTTTCCAAAGATCCTTGTGTTGTATCCACTACAGAGGGCGAATACATGGTCCTCGCGACGGCGCGCTTTTCCAAACTGGAATGCAAACACCACGTCGTCCGATCGTTTCGAACACACGTCGTACATACTGTCTCCCAATGCCTGCATCTTTTCCTTCATGCTCTCTGACACAAAGTCAATGCCAGATATCTTTATGGCAGGGTCCTTTCGACGCAACAAATCGATCTTTGGGGGGAAATAATCAAAGATAAAGTCTTCGTTCTTCTGTATCTCTGGAATAAGCCATGCCCCCAAGACACAAATCGAAATAAATACAATTATCCAGTGTAGAGGGGCTTTGTTTGAAATTTTCTTCGCTCCGAACCTACTGTCTTCACTAGGCATCGATGGATTGGACCATCGTTTGCAGTACGATTTGCAACAATTGATCTTCTTTACCATTTTACATGCATGGAACAAAACCTTTATACCCTGGAACAAATAAAAATCCATATAAATTATATCCTACCTATAATAAAATATCGATGGCTACCGTTGATCCGAAGAAAGCACTCATCGAAAAATTGAAACCTCCTCAAGGATGGACAGCAACGGAGGCCACGAAATTTCGAACGAACTATAAGATAAAGACAGGGAAATCATTTACAGGCAAACCACTGTACTTCCCATTCTCTGGATTTGCAGGCGAGTTCAATGGTACAACCTTCAAGGATACTGCTGGTATAAACAAACGTTTTGACGAAATTTCTGGTCGCAATCCATTGTTTCAAAAGACCATCGATGCAAGTCTTGCACCCGCAAAAATGCAATCTACTACAAAACCTCCATCACAAAAACGAAGAAAGATTGGATTCCAACCATGTGTTCTCTTTGTTCGTGACAATGCGTCCGTGGGGCACTTTGAACAATTTACCAAGGATGGAAATATAAGTCACTTGGTCAAAGTCATCAATAAGGCAACCAGGCACGCTTACAAAAATGGATATAAAGTATCGGGCGTAGACACCAGTGTTTACGACGCCGCGGGAAACTTTCTTAAAGGACTATTAAACAGCATCAACGCCAAACGGGTGCGAGTTTACGAAGAAATAAACCGCGAAGAAGATGTCGTCCTGCAATATTTCAAAGGTGCACGACCCGCTCATCTGGGAGTACCATCCACAAAGTATGTACACGTCAACGGTGAATACGCCAGGTTGGTGGCAATTAATAGTGCGCGCAAGACCAGTGCGCGCAATGCCATAGTTGATTCCCATATGGTTGTGCAACGCTACAAATTATGGAAACAGTGGCAGGAATTTGCCAAAGGTGCTGAAAAACGGTACTCCAACGCACTGAAGGCATTTCAAGCAATTGAATACCTAGAGAATGATACAGATGAGGAATCCAATCTGGTGAACTTACCTATCGCTCAGGTCACCAGTCAGACTGCTAATCAGGCTGTTCAGAAGGCTGCTCAGGTGGCGAAGAAGGCTGTTTTGGATGCATGTAAAGCACATTATGTTAAGATCGTTGCAGACTGGGAAAGTAAATTTATGGCAATGCCTAACAGTGCGGCGGTGAAAGCAGTAGACCCATCTGCATTTCAAAGTGATTTAAATCAGGTTAATTGTTCTACAACCAATCAGAACTTTCTACAACAGGAGTGGAATGATGCTGACAAATCCATTAAAGATGCTCAGACACGTATTGCTCAAGATAAATTGGCCATTGAGAACGCCAATGCCATAACCCAGGCTCAGTTGAAAGCTGATGCTGCTAAGAAGAGGAAGGCTGCTGTCAAGAAGAAGAAGGAGGCCGTAGAAGCCGCTAAGAAGGCTAAAGAAGATGCTAAGAAGGCTAAAGAAGATGCTGAGAAGGCTAAAGAAGATGCTTTATTAGAAAAATTCCGTGTACTAGAGAAAAAGCTTGAAGAAAAGAAGAAGAAAGAAGAAGAAGAAGCTGCTGAAACAAACGCGTTAATAAAAGAGGCAGGTACCATGATAATAGAGGTATTGAGTCTGACAGAAAAGTCTGACATCGCTAAAGAGGATGGCACCGATCGACGAAACCAACTGAAATGGTTTGAGAAACAAGCCAGTGAAACTAGGTTAACTACGATCAATCATATCCAGGGGCTGGATATCGAAGAGGACGCGGGTGCTAGACTCATCAGTCCATCGCTTGTTGTATTTGATACGTTCTACTTGGAGGACCCTAGGCGCCAGATGACGGAGTTGTTATTGAAAATGTCGGAGAATGATGAAGTCCCTGGCTTTCTACCTGGGTTTTGGCTCTTAAAAAATACCAGTGATGACAAAGAGTTTATTCTTAAAAGTGGTAAGGAGATCGTACTAACTGACTTCGGTGATATGAAGCAAGCACAGCTACAGACTGAATCAAAGAAACGGCAACTTCCTATAAAGAAGAACAAGAAGAAAAACTTTAAAGTGGACAAGTTAAAGAAACAGCTCAAGTCATACTCTGAAAATGAACTGATAAATAAATACGCCGAACGGCAAAATAAAATCGATGCACTGTACGATAATCAGCCAAAGAAAAACGGAACATTCACCGTTACAGGTGGAACATTGTCATTTACACTTGGCTCGGGTAACTATGCATTCGAGTTAGGGGGAAATACCGACTTCGATCATAAATATATCTTTGTTCAGCAGAATTCAGGTATACCATTGATTGAATTGATTTCATTCTGTTATGACAAAGTGGAGTACAAGGATGAAAGCCGTATCGTCAGTGAATTAGTTAGTCCGCCACGATATGCGTACAACCCAGAAACTATAGTAGACCAACTTGCGACCGCACTGCATCAATTGAATGAAAAATTGGGGTTTTTGCATAGAGACATTAAACTGGACAATATATGTTTAGACAACGAGAATAAATTGCGTCTTATTGACATCGAACGCGTTTCTGAGATAGGAGCGGGTCCAAAGGAGGGTGGATGGGGGGTCGGTGGCAAGTCCGACATATATTACGATGCATTGGAAGTGGGTCCTATTCGGAATGGAACTGGTCTTATTGATCCACCGAACAATACAGACGGAAAGTTTTGTTACAGTGAAAAGAAACCATCTTGTGACAGGTACCAAGCTGGCCTAGCCCTCTTGAATTTGGGATGCCAGATGAATCTATCCTTTTACCCAGAATCTGGGGCTGAGGACTACACCATACTCGATGCCGATAGACCCGATCCTGGTTTATTGAAAGCGGCAAGGGATATCTTCAATGAAAAACAAGTACAGAAAAACAATGTACAAGCCTTTTTAGAGAACAATAAGACGAACTGGGTAGGATTCAACCTTCCTCAGTCGGTATTGGATGAAGTGATCAGTCCGAGCTGGTTTTACCTACTGGATGACAGTGCGGCTCAAAATGAGGGTCAACCCCAATCGAATCGAATCACAATTGAATACGACAGTATGTCCGAAGGGGACATCGAGGAGATTGAAAAGGCTGTGGGAATGTACACCGATGAATTGGAAAAGTATGACAGTAGCTCAGGCGTATCGGAGCAGAAGGTCTCTTTGTACGACAGTAGTTCCGACCAGAATAGCTCCTCGCTGTATGACAGTGGATCGGACGTCTCATTCGACAAGGCTTCTTATGACAGTAGCTCCGATAGTGAAATAGCTACCGCGAGCAGGGTTTCCTACGACAGTAGTTCGGAGGTGGCGTCAGAGACGGAACTCGACTATAGCGTAGAATCGGGATCGGAATACGGGGCCTCCGATGCAAACGTGCCTTACAATTCCGATTCAGATATGGAAAGTATATAAATATAATAATATTCTTTAATAAAATGAGTAACAAACTCTATGTATGTTTTCTAGAGAACGATGAAGAGATTATGGAGCACCATTGGTTGAATCGTATGGCGGCAAAGTTGGCTCCAAAGTCGAAAGAGAATCGACCAAAAATTCACGTGGAACTGTTTTTCCCCAGTGAATCGGCAAACGACAACGATGAAATAGTGTCTGGACAGGCATGTTCCATATATTACAACAATAAGGTCTTCTTAACGCACAAAAATTTTTCAAGGAAACAGTGGACATTTCGAACACTCGATGTCAATCAGACTCAGTACAATCAGATACATTCCTTCTGTAAGGAGCACGTCGGTGAGTCATTCAATCATCTGTCGTACTTCACCTACCCCGTGAATTGCAAGCAAGGATCCCCCTATTGGCCTACTGCCTTTAATATGAAACCTAAGTGGTTCTGTTCAGAGATCGTGGTGGAGGCGCTGAAGGCTGGTGGTGTATTGGGCAAGAGTACGCATGCCTCGATGCACCCAGAAGAACTGTATGCCCTACTGGAGTCTTCCTCTACACCAGACTGTGTACGCAACTACGGTAAAATCAAATTGGTATTTACGTAAGATTTCGTGTACCATATGGACAAATACATGGCAAAACAGGACCACCATAGCAGTGGCATCCACATGTATGCGACGGATCGGTATGATTCGAAGAAATATTGGATGCAGACGAGGAGTGTTACGGATGACGCCGTACTTGAGTATATACATTTTTTAAATTGGCACGTTACGAAATAGTGCCACCATAGAATAGTAATAAACCAGTGAATAAGATACAGTGGAAATAGCATTGTCCCCCATACACACGCCAGAGGGAATCCCATATAGACAACCAACATACTAAACATTATTTTCATACATTTTAACGACGTCCCGTACGGCGTCTCGTATTGTTTTATCCTATGTAACTTTATCGAAAATGGAGATGTCTGTTGTATCATCCTGTACATGAGAGTCAGATTAATATTGACCATACTGAATACTACGGCATTTTCCATTATATAAACTTTTCCATTCGTAATTATACCATGAGTGACCAGAGCCTGTGGATTTTGGGGTACGGGACACTACCAGTATCGAAACAATTCCTGTTGGATTTGCATCGAATCCCAACCATCACATTAAACAATGTACCTCTTCCCGCTAATATTTACCAGGCTGTGCGGTTGTTGTACGATATATGTGGTATTCACTACTATCATTATTCGAAATATATGAACCAGACCATGGGTAATATGATGATAGAATATATACAAAAGGCATATAACAACCATGCTATTCCGTACATGAATAGTTACGAAGTCCATGGTACCTACACCCCTGTTAACAAATCAATACGTGCAACCATGTGTGTGAAAATATACAACCATCAATTGGTACACCTCGATACCATTAGAGCATGCTGTGTATATGATATTACCAGTGTCAACAGGACTATATCATTGTATAAAATATGACACATGTTATTTCTATGTCATAAAAACCGTTAATGGTATTCCATATAAATAAAAATAGATAGCAAAATCCGTATAGTCGCTAAGTACAAACGACCCCAAAAAAATACATGCACACAGGCAATTTTGGGGTTTTTGACAGGTGAATACTATCCATAATACAGGTAATAATTGATGACAGCAGGAACACATCAAAGGCTAGCATGGACACAGGTAGTTGTAAAACACCTTAGGCCGTATACAGCAGGG
>Ga0209533_1001324_pt1 | contig 23114 bp, 29 predicted proteins | sample COG_04_FD_184748 | JGI IMG/M metagenome (GOLD analysis project Ga0209533, IMG submission 184748) | Pelagic Microbial community sample from North Sea - COGITO 998_met_04 (SPAdes) (version 2) | ecosystem: Environmental > Aquatic > Marine > Neritic zone/Coastal water | place: Helgoland, sampling...
ACAAATGCCCTGAAATCACTTTCGGGGCAAATTCTAACGGACTCGTATCTCAGTCCAGATAATATCCTTGAAGGTATTTATCTAAATAAATCTCCATAATGCTTAAAAAAAATTAAATTATGTGATTTTTTAAAGTTTTTTAAAATCTATCTTGGTTGTCGGTGTCTTAATACGCCAGATTATTTATGTAATTTATGGGTTGGTGATTTTTTTTTATCAATAATCAATGTGGTCTGAAGGGGATCTGAAGGAAGCGCTGCCCCTTTATGTATAACTTCACAACTATAATTATGTATTTCAAATACGGCTTGTGAGCTCAGGTTGAGCTAGAGTGCCTGTTAAGCACGATGGCGCGGTTCAATTCCGCGACTCGCCTTTAAATACGTTGTCTCGTTGGTGTAATGGAAACACGCCAGATTTCTAATCTGTCAGCTATGGGTTCGAGTCCCATACGAGACTTTATACATATGGTTTGTGAGCTCAGGTGAGCTAGAGTGCCTGTTAAGAAAACTACGTTTTCAGTTGCTCTGCTTAAGCACGATGGCGCGGTTCAATTCCGCGACTTACCTTAATTGCCTCGTTGGTGTAATGGAAGCATATTGGATTTCGGCTCCACTGATCAGGGTTCGATCCCCTGACGAGGCTCTTTCTTTATCACCGCCTTTGTAGTATAATGGTATTATACCTGTTTAGTAAGCAGTTGATCTGAGTTCAATTCTCAGCAGAGGCTTCCCCCCAAAGCTCGCATGGTCCAGTTGGTTAGGACGTCTCCTTTACGCGGAGAAGATCGTTGGTTCAAATCCGACTGTGGGTATTTTTTTTTAGGAGAATTTAGGTAATAAAAAATGAAAATTGAAATATTTTTATTGAATCTATTATTAAATCCCGTTATCCCATCTTTTTATATTTGGATTTCATGGATTTCATGGATTTCATGGATTTCATGGATTTCATGGATTTCATGGATTTCAGTGTTAAACAACTACTAAAAAATAAAAATTTGATTTTTTTTCTCTCTAACTAATTTACGTTTAAATCATTAAACTCAAAGAACAAATCGCTAACCACAAAAAATACCACACAAAGAACCATGGCCATGTTCACATCATCTGAAATTTCTCTTGTCAACATTGCTCCCAGTGACACAGGGGATTTTCTGGTTCTCCAGGACAACATGCCTATGTGGTATTTGATGTCTCAGTCGCAACAGATTCAGTTGCGGCGGTTTGTCCACGACTGTTCCCGAAACTGTTTTTCTGGAATCTACCAACAGGACTTCGCCGACCTTGCTAATTGGGTGGCAAATGCGTACCTCAACGCAGTGAAAACTAGGGAATTCAGCGGGGCTTTTGTGCCCTTTCTGCGTTCGGGATTGATTCAAATTTCAGTTCCGCTCCAAATGCCAATTGGGAAGTTTATGGCTTTGTGAGTGGATGTGGATGTGGGTCACAAAAATAACACAAAATTAAAATTATTTTATACTATTTTTTTTGTTTTTTTAATTCAGAAAATAAAACTGGCATTTACATAAAAAATTTGATTTTTTTTTCATTACATAACAATGGTAAATAAATCCATTTACCTAATACAAATTCGATACAAACCCAATACAAATTTGATACAAACCCAATACAAATTCAATATGGCCACAAATAACATTCTGGTTCCTGTGGAATTTGTCCTTCTCCCTCAGCACAAAGAGACATGGGCATATCTTATTGAGGAAGACAAGGCAGATATGCTGACACAGATGGAGTGGATGCGAAAGTGTGGTCGTGCGCATGAGGGCATTCAATTGGCAAATGAGTATTTGACGGCTTGTCGCAACAGGGGATTCAAAGGGAATTTCACAAAGTATTACTGGAAGCATGCGAGTGTTGTTTGGTGATTGATTGATGTTCGGTGATAATGGTTTAACAACAGTATTTTTTTTGAATTGGGATCATTGTGGTTGGATGGAATGTATTCCTATCCCTTTATATATCATTGACGTTTTAGTAACTCAAACAGAGTATTTGTGTCGTTGTTTAAAAAAAAACTTGTAACACTTGCACAAACTGTCATATTGTATATGACACAATAGGGAAAAAAATTTGATTTTTTTTCTAACTAACATTATTTTAATCAGATTTCTTCCTTTGGTGAATAAAAAATAGTTAGTATTTCATTAACCACTAAAACAACCAAAACCACGAAAACCACGAAAACAACCAAAACCACGAAAACAACCAAAACCACGAAAACAACCAAAAAAAATGACAGCCACCACTGGCACTATGGTTGATTTGACAGCCATGCCAGCCACAAAATCGGCAACCAGTCGCAAGCGGAAATCTGGAGAATCTTCCGAAAACGACAATGAAAACGACAATCAACGCACTCGGCATGTTGTCGTAAGTATTAACACTGTTGCCACATTGTCGAGAATTCCCCGACATTTTGACGCTTTGGGGACGGAATATGAGCTTTTTCCAGACTTTTGGAAATATGCATATCGATGCGCAAATCCAGGTTCTGGCGAAGTACCAGACATTGACACTGTGTCCCCAGATGACATTTTCAAAATTGGCATCAATCTCCTTCACGGGACGCGTCGGGCAATTAACGCACCCATATTTGTTGGGTATGCCGCTGAACTTGGCCATGAACCGGCCAAGCGAATTGTCACGGAAACAAAAACACTGTCAGATGGTGAAGAACTAGGCAGTGATCCATTGACATTGCTTCAAAAGTGGCTTTTGAAAGAACAGTGTGACACACTATTACAATAAGTTTTGTCACACCACCACAAGTGTCATAATAAAATTATCAATTACCTATGAATTATGAATTATCATAAACAACAATCACAAACCGCCCCTTTTTTTTTTACGACGAAGAAATCAGACAAAAAAATTTGATTTTTTTTTTGTTATTTTACAGTGTTGTCAGAGAATTTAAAACATCTTAGGATACAACAAAACAACAAACAACAAACACATAAAACAAACAACAATGTCAATTACTTCTCTTCCAGATGGAATTGTTATTGACCAAACCAGTAATCTTCATCAAAATTCAGATGGAACATCTTCAATGAAGATTGTTTGTCATGATGATATGGGCCAGACACATCATTTTGGTGTTCTTTTTTATCCTAATGGGCGGCCACCATTGTTTGTCCAAATTATTTCTGGATGTATGGAACATCCAAGTTCCCAGTGTGGGTGTGTTTGAATGTTAGCATCTTTATGTATAACTTTAAAATATATAATTATGAAAGCTCCGTTAGCTCAGCTGGTTAGAGCGCTGTACTTATAATGCGGAGGTCCACAGTTCAATCCTGTGATGGAGCATACATTTATTTTTGTTTTGTTTGTATTGGTTTTGTATTGGTTTTGTTTGTATTGGTTTTGTATTGGTTTGGTTTTGTATTGGTTTTGTATTGGTTTTGTATTGGTATTCTATCCCTTTATATTCATTGGAAAAATAAAAATTTGATTTTTTTTTCATCATAGATAAAATATAGTAAATTCAGACAATCAAACAGTCAATCAATCAAACAGTCAATCAATCAATCGATTAATACTTAGATCAATTACTTAGAGTCAATAACAACTTCTCTACCTTGTTCAAAAAATGCCATTCGATGATGATGATTGTGATGGCATTGATGACATTGTTTTGACACTAGAGGAAGAGGCCATGTTGGAAGAGGCTTCATGGATCATGGCACGGATTTTTGCCAGTGCGGATGAACCAACAGATGAACCAACAAGGAGTGAGCGGTTGAGTGACCGTTAAATGAGTAACCCAGTGGTAAAAAATTAAAAATAAAAATTTGATTTTTTTTTTCGATTATTTTTTTTAAAAGAAGCAACAGAAAACTTAGTTTTTCTTAAAATTTGATAATTTGTTTGTAGTTGTATGAAATAACAAAGATGATGAGTCAATACAAACGACGATTTCAAGCGGATTTAGGTTCTTCTTTACCGTTAAAACAAAAACGAATACGACAAGAGGAACAACAACGGCGGGAACATCGACAGGAAAAGAGGAAAATGAGTTTAGTGGATGATATTGATGTAATTGAGATAGATTTGGATGAAATTACGTTAGATCCATTTACGAAGAAGAAACGAACAAGGCACAAGCGATTTGAGGCGGTTTTATTGACGGGACGTTTGTCATCGGAGTGCCGTGAATTGACGATGGAGCGCAAACAACAGATCTTGTTTATAAGACAACAAAGGTTGAAGTTTTACGGTTTGATGTGATTTAAGAAGGGGGATGTTCATGTGCGATAAATTAAATAGTAAAAAAAAATAAAAAAGATACTTTTTATTTTTAAAAATTTTTAAGAATTAAGTTGCTTCGCAAATATGGTTTAAAAATGAAGTAAACATTCAATTTACATTCTACTATTAAATTTATCGCCCAAAAGCCGGCGGACAACCATCTATCAAAATACGACACTCTCCTCTCTTTTTTTTATTACACATTGAAAACAACGATCAATGTCCCCGAATTTGAACACAATGATATTGTATGATCACAATAAAGGTATATATATTTTGTTTTGTGTAAATTCCAAAGGAGGTTTATGCGACCATATGGGTTAGTCGCGAGCGAGCGAACGCGAGCATGAAGAAACCAACGAATGAACGCTTGCGTTCATGAGTGGCCCAGGTTTCTTTATCGGAATGATGAAAACACACACCAACCAGAACACACACCAACCAGAACACGAAATTCCTCAATTTCTATATAAAATGACAAAGTTATTTATGTATAACCACAATCATTTATATTAGTAACATGGTTGTGTAGCTCAATTGGAAGAGCATTTTCTTGTTAAGTTAAAGGTAGGTGGATCAAAGCCACCCACAACCGAGTTTTTTTTTATAAAACCGAGTTTTTTTTAACAAAAAAAAAGATGTAACTAAAAGAAAAGATTGTTTTTACACTTAAATTAAGTCTGAACTTGAATCTGAGTTTAAGCCATATATCGATATAGATTCATATCATCAGGATCTCTTTCTAAATATTCCCGATCAATTAATCTATTAATTCTATTTTTGATAAATTTCGCATTAGTTCGAAATAAAGCAATTTGTTTCATGGTATCTGATACTAAATCATTATGTCCCAATACTTTACGTGATTTCATAATACGAACAATAATAGCATCAACTTCTAAACCACGATTTTCAATTACGAATTTGTTATTGGAAATAGTATCTAATGATGCCATAGGTAAACGAATTTTTTTTTGTTGACATTTAAATTTTCGATTGACACAAAATTCATCTGTCTCAGATATACTTTTATTTTTTGGGTTTTTTTCCAAAATTTTGTGTTTAATACAACTGAATGAATGTAATATCTTTTTCAAGATTTCTGGCTCTCCTTGCATATCTAATTTATTTGCCACATCATTAAATGACAAAGTTTTTGGTCCATTTGGATCACTAAATAATGATAATACAATAGCTTGTAATGTAGTCATTTGTAAATCATACCATTTTTTTTTGATATTAAATCGAATTGTTGATGTTCCCAAACGATAAATCCAATTTAAAGAACGATGATTGGTTTTACTTTCATAAAATTTTTTAAAAGTATCCATACTTTTTTTAAATTCTGATGGCATTGTTATATCAATTTTAGTATAAGTTGGCCAAAATCCTGCTGTTAAAACACGAGCATCAAAACCAATATCTAAATTAATTCCCATTGTTGTTAAATATTTTGTAAAATCACTCATACGACTTAAATTATTATTCATATCAGTAATCATACCTTCAAATGGTTGTGTAAAATTTGATCCACATTCAATTTTAAGTTTTCCTATAATATTTTTTTCCAAATCCATATTTTTACAGCGATTGTTTAATAATCTATTTGACATCATTTTTCGATAAATATCACCAAAAAGATCTTTGTCACACAAATACATAAATAAATCTAATATATTCATCAACAGTTTTTCTGAATCTTCATCACTCAAATCTGTTGAATTTGCTTTCAAAATACGATCACAATAATAAACCATTATTTCCGCATTGGTTATCGTTTGTCCTGGAATTGTTCGATTCATTATTGTTTCAAATGATGAATGAAATGATTTTTGAAACATTGAATCATTTTTGAAATATTTTTTAATTATGGGAATATATTTATTATGAACTCCCAATAATTTATCCACATATTCCGTATTTGAAACTTTATCACGTTTTTCATCAATCAATTGTTTTCGATATTTTAAAATCACCATTCCCAATTCTCTTATATGAACACCAAACGAATTTGCCAATTCATTCAATAATTCCACTTTATTCAACAAATTATACATTAATTCCAAATCATCCAGTTTATCTTGATTCAATAAGTTTTTTGTATCCATTTGAATTAATTTGGAATAATTAAAAATCATTTCTCGATGACAAATATCCATTACCTTCTTTTTCGTATTTTCATCCATATAATTTTCTATTCTTTCATTTTCATTTTTTAAAAATTGATGAATCTGTTTCATATAAGATACTGAATCAAGTGAAGATGATAGACTTTGACATTTTTCACTGTAATATTTTTGTGTTTCTATCAAAAATGGCTCTTCGATGTTTTCTACATAAAGTGTTTTATTTGAATCTTTTAAACTACCCAATTCTATTATTGTACAGATTACTGATTTTAATAACATCCTATTTATTACATGACCATCTCGCTCTTTATTAATCTTATTTAAAATAAATGATGATATATCTGGCCATATAGGTTTATAAAATATATTTTTGAGAATTTTTTTACCTTTTTCATGTAATGATGGTCGATCTTCATTCATTTTAGTATGAAATCGATCTAAATATGAAAAAAATTTTTTATACCAACGATTCATCACTTTGAATTTATCTAATTCATTACTAAATTCCTCTAATAAATTTGGTGATTTATTATTTATACTATCACTAATTATCATCAATTTTTTTGTTAAATATCTTTTTAGTTCTTGACCATGTCTTTTGTAAAGAATGGATGAAAAACTTTCTTTCATATTAGAATCCAAATTTTCTTTTGAAATACAAATATTATAACAAATGGTATAAGCTGCCATAAAATCATCTGGACTAAAATTTGTTTTTAAATTTCCATCTAATTTTTTTTCCAATTCATCCAAAGCTATTTTTTTTATGGTTTTCCATTTTTTTTCAAATTCTTTTAATGTGAGTTTAATTTGGGATTTTTCCATTTTATCAAGATGGAATCTACCTTGTAGTTATTGATTTTTTATTTTATATTTTATAAAAATCAAAATTTTTTTTTTGTTATTCCATTTTCTCCATAAATACAAATTATCCATCATTGTGAAAAATACAAACCAATAAATTAATCCTTTGAATGGTTTATTTTTATGGTTTATTTTTATGGTTTCCTAACATGTTTTTCTTTATGTATAACTTTAAAATATAATATATGTACAGAACATGTACAAAGCTGCGTGGCCAAGTTTGGTTAAGGCGCCCGACTTAAGATCGGGAGATCGCCGGTTCAATCCCGGCCGTAGCTACGGTTCTATTTAAAGTGTATAGCCAAGTGGTTAAGGCGCCCATTTCAAGTGTGGGAGATCGTCGGTTCAATCCCGGCTACACTTATATGTTCTTTTCTGGGTATATGGCCAAGTCCGGTAAGGCGCCTGTCTTAGGAGCAGATGATCATGGGTTCAAATCCCATTCTACCCATATTTTTATTTTTTTATGGTCGCATATATAACAAAACAAATAAAAAAAATAAAAAAATATAATTCCCTATGTGGGACTTGAACCCACGACCACATAGTTAAGAGCCATGCGCTCTACCAGCTGAGCTAATAGGGATATAAATATCTGCGACGCGATTCGAACGCGCGAGTGCTATGCACACCACAACTTGAGTGTGGCTCCTTGGACCTCATGAAGGACCAACGGGACCGCTCGGACACACAGATTTCTAAAGCCTTCACCATGAATTGAACATGGACTATCTGATTACGAAACAGATGTGCTAAACCATTAACACTATAAAGGCGAGAAAAGAAGAACACGAGAAAAGAAAAACACGAAGAAAGCCCACACTAAGAATCGAACTTAGAATAACTGCTTACAAGACAGGTGTGTTACCATTAACACCATATGGGCTTGTTAATTATATTTTAAAGTTATACATAAAGGGAAGTTTTATTGCTTCACTTTAAATTATTTTTGTATTGGGTGCATGTAAAATGTTGCATTTTATCAATGAAGTAAATATAAAAAGATTTGAAAAATTATGAACAATTAAGCAAAAATTTGTGTTTTATATGTAGTATTATACTTTCTAATTATTGAGTAAAATGCTACATTACGACCAACGCAAAAGTTTATGATATAAAATAAAGTGATTTCCGTTATTTTTGTATTGAAAAATGACAGGAAGTTTGTGACTGTGTTAGCATTTTACATGCATTCTGAAACAGAGAGAGATTTTTTTTTTTGGTTTTGTCATTTTTCAATTTTTATACTTTCCAAATTTCAAAAACCGTCTCTGTCAAAAAAAAAAATCTCTCTCTGTTTCAGAATGCATGTAAAATGCTAACAATATTTCTTTTATCTTCGTTATTATTTTCTTTTTAGTTTTCTCTTTATTATATTTATGGTCTTATTTTTTATATTTATGTAAAATGCTAATATTTATATTTTTACTAAGGATAATTGTTAATAAAATAAATTAATTATTTATACATTATGTATAACATTCTTGGTGAATATGTCAAAAATGAGTAAAATGCTAATTTCAACCAACAAAAATAAATTTTCTTTAGCTGCACTAAATGTTGCATTTTATCAATGAAGTAAATATTTAAATGTTTTTTCAAACATGAACAATTGAGCATAAATATACGTTTTATATGTAGTATTATACTTTCTAATTATTGCACAAAATGCTACATTGCAACCAACGCGAAAGTTTATGATATAAAATAAAGTGATTTTTGTTAGTTTTGTATTGGGAAATGACACGAAGTTTGTGACAGTGTTAGCATTTAGTGCAAATTCTGAAACAGAGAGAGATTTTTTTTTTTGGTTTTGTCATTTTTCAATTTTTATACTCTCCAAATTTCAAAAACCGTTTCTGTCAAAAAAAAAATCTCTCTCTGTTTCAGAATTTGCACTAAATGCTAACACTTTTTCTTTTATCTTCGTTGTTATTTTCTTTTTAGTTTTCTCTTTATTATATTTATGGTCTTATTTTTTATATTTATGTAAAATGCTAATATTTATTTATTTACTAAGGATAATTGTTAATAAAATAAATTAATTATTAATACATTATATATAACATTCTTGTTGAATATGTAAAAAAATCACAAAATGCTAATTTCAACCAACAAAAATAGATGATGGTTCTTTTTCCTAAAAAAAATCAAAAAAGAAATAGGAAATCTGGGGATCGAACCCAGGTCTGAGAGGTCCAAGCTCACTGTTCTTCCAACTATACTAATTTCCCAAAGTGGAGCCACTGGGAATTGAACCCAGACTGCGGAGGTGCAAACTCCGTGTGCTACCATTGACACTATGACCCCATGTTACACATATATTTACATATTAAGTTATACATAAAGAAAAACACAAAGGAACATCCATGCTATCTAAATATTCTTATTGCTACAATTACCACTATTACAATTACCACTATTACAATCACTCTATAAATTACCAACCCACATGCTTTTTGTGATTTCTTTTGATTTGATTTGATTTGATTTGATTTGATTTGATTTGATTTGATTTGATTTGATTTGATTTGATTTGATTTGATTTGATTTGATTTGATTTGAAAAAAAAAAAATCAAATTTTTAAATTTGTGGAATATATTTTTTTTTTCTTTTTTCACATGCGTTTGTTATTTTTTTATATGGATTTAATATATAGAATAAAGAAAATGGACTTCAAAAATCTTCAAAAACTTCAAAAACCTGTCTTACACTTAATCGCCGTTGGCGTTATCGTCTACGTCGCAAATAAAGTTCTCGAAAAATCTCAAATTAATACTGAAGAACTTGCCGATAATTCGGGTGAAGCTCTTATGAAATTACCACGACCTGCTATGATGGCATTAATGGCAGTACCAGAACAGTTGGTTATGGCTCATTTTGAACCAGGAATGCCTATTATACAGCGATTATTAGTATCTGTTGCTATGTACATCATCCATTTTGCTTGGAATGGTATGGTTATGAAACCAAAACGATCTTACAATGAATTAGTATGGATTGTTGGTACTGCATTATATGCTCTTAAAGTTCTTGGTGTCAAACAATCTACTGCTCTTGCTTTAGTTGCTGCTGATTCCACTATGACTTTGGCTTTACGTGGTCTTGCTTAAAAAAACAAAAAAAAATAGCAATCAACAATGAACAAACAAAAATGAACAAACAAAAATGAATGAATTAAAAATGAATGAATTAAAAATGAACAAACAAAAAGCAACATAATATTATGGATAAGTGATGAGGAAATCATTGAATCATCATCAATTGTCCAATGGCATCATCCAATAGAAATTGTCTAATTCTTTCAATTGGTAGGAGTTTACTATATTTTTCAACTCCTTTTGCAATTCGTTTGGCTGGTTTGTAACCACATGCGGCCACATAACCCAATACTATTAATACATAAAAACAGTCATACGTGGAACGAATTTTTTTCAATCGTTTCAATGCAATTTTGAACACAATTTCCAATGGCACATTCCGAATATCATCCACTGTTTGATAACAATTCATTGTACAATCTTGACGCAAATAATACCACCATGTTTCAATGGTTTGTTCAATTCCATCATATTGTTTCATCCATAATGGAGAAACCAATGACATGGGAAATTTTGATGAAATTTGGTGCCATGTGATTTTTGAAGGCATTTCTGAAATAGCACATCTGGTATTGGGACGTTTGGCTTTATCAGTTACTGATTTTGATGCTTTGAAAACTTTTTGTGTCTTTTTTTGTGTCTTTTTTTGTGTCCCATTGGACCCATTGGACCCATTGGAAGCAACCATTTTTTTTGTATCTAAAATGTCAAAATGTCAAAATGAGGGGAAATGACAATTGGAAATTATTGTGATGTCTGATGTTTTATTAAATTGAATGAAAAAAAATCAAATTTTTTCTTTCATTTTGTAATTTTGAGGGTAACCCCCCTCACTTCAACTATCGTTTCATCCTATCCCTTTATATAGTTAGTTTTCTAATTAAAATTTGATTTTTTTTTTATAATTTGTATAATCAATATCAACCTACAAAATTCATTAAATTCATTGAATTCCATTAATTTCATTGAATTCCATTAAATTAATTTAATTTAATTCACTTTAATCATGGAAAATCCCATGTTGTATGAGGTGGATCCCCTCGGAATGGGAACGTGGATGGACAAAAATGGCAACTGCTACCAAGTGATCGACCACGAACAGACAATGAACCCAGTATGGAATGGTGTGGGGAAAAAAGAGAAAACGAAGCCTGAAAAAGAAAAACCAGAAACGGAACCTGAAAAAGAGAAGAAGAAACCGGAAATCATGACGTGACGTCATCTGCTATTGGGTCATCTGTTATTGGGGAAAAAGATAAACAATTAACTCTTTTTTTTTTAATCATTCATCCATCATCCACACCAATGGTTCATGTGAAAGAAAAATTTGATTTTTTTTTTGGCAAATTTATCGTTTTGTATCAAACAAATCACAAGATCTAGAGGAAGAAACAAATATGGTCAAGAGATCCCATGAAGAACCAAAGGGATCCAGTGAAAAACCAAAGGGTCCCAGTGAAGAACCAAAGGGTCCCAGTGAAGAACCAAAGGGTTCCAGTGAAGAACCAAAGGGTCCCAGTGAAGAACCAAAGGGTCCCATCAAGAAACGGATTTGTCTTGAAGTACAGTTGAAAAATGCGCGCGGCGAGTATTGTTCTGAACGATCAAGACTCGCAAAAATCAAAAAACAACTTGAAGCAGAAAAGAACAAGCGAGAAGTAGAGTAGATACTTACATGGCATTGTTTCATGCCAAAGCTACTGCAATCTTAAATTATGAAGATACTTTGATAAATAAGGCGCGGAATGGTGAAACAAAGGTATTTATCCAATCCTATACCAATGGAGACAAAATTGGCGATACGGATTGTGATTTTCTCTTTTCACGATTTGAAACTGAATGGAACAAAGAGTATGCATCAACTCCGTTTCAAATGGAAACATCGATACATACCCACAAAGCATACACTCACAGTATGTTATAATTATGAACAAGCATTATTATTATTATTATTATTATTATTTAAAAACTTAAAATTTTATCACTCTTTGAGTGTTTTTTCCTTTTCTTTTTTGTTTAACCATAATTAATTATTTTGATTTTTTCATATTCAAAAAATAATTATACAAATTATAAAAAAATGGGACGAACACGTGGACATATACAGGCAGAAGTTGAAGACGCATATGAATATAATATGCGTAGACAAAAACAAAGACATCGACAACAACAAGAAAAAAAATGGTTTAAACAATGTGGACCTAAATGTAAAACAACAATTGGCCTTAGTTTATTGGCTTTGAGTGGTTATACTTTTTATAAATTTAAATAAATATTGTAATACCCAAGAACACTAAAAATGATATTTTCTTAAAAGAATCCAGAGTGGATCCATCTGGATACGGATCAGGCCCCGTTAGTCCTTAATGGGGTCACGGGGGGTGACGGAATCCACTGGATCTGATAAAATTGAATCAATTTTTCTATTTTTTTTTAAAAATATAAAAAAAAAAGTTATTTTAATTGTTTTTTCTATTTTTAAATTTTTTTTTTGTGTTTTTGGAAAATAAAATATTCCATTGATTTTCATTTGATTTACTTAAAAATTGCAAATTCAATGAAAAATGTAAAACTCATTTTTTTTTTCATTGGTTTCTATATTTTTTTATATTTTTTTATATTTTTTTGTATTTTTTTTATATTTTTGTATTTTTTTTGTATTTTTTTGTATTTTTTTTGTATTTTTTTGTATTTTTTTATATTTTTTTGTATTTTTTTGTATTTTTGTATTTTTTTTTATGAATTTTGTATAAAATGTATGATTTATCAAAAAATACTGGGTATCCGGGGTATACGGGGCCAGGGGTACTTGGCATGGGGGGTGTGACATAAAAATTCTGTAAATTTGATATATAATTCAAAAATTAGAATATCCAGATGATATAGTTCACTACAGGAGGGTCAGCGGGAACCTGGGTTTTTGTTTATGTATAACTTCTAAATATTATATTCAAGTTCACATGTACAGCAACTCATACAAAAATTAAAAATATTTGGATTATTTACGACCGGGTTCGATTCCTGGGGTCTCTTGCCTGACCGCTTGGTGCTGGATAAAGGGTAAAACTAGTGAACTGTAATCTTTCTGATTAGCTCAGAGGCAGAGCGACGGTCTCATGATCCGTAGGTCAATGGTTCAATTCCATTATCAGAAATTTTTTTTTTTTCTATATAAAATGACATTCGTCATTTATGTATACCCTTAAAACATTATATTCAAGTTCACACGTACAGCAACTCATACAAAAAATTTAAAATATTGGAATTATTTACGACTTGGGTTCAATTCCTAAGGGTCTCTCGCCCGACCGCTCGGTGCTGGATAAAGGGCACTTGTGAACTGTTTTTTCCCATTTTATATTTAAAAACCATCACCATAAACATCGTAATTTCATATATTATTAATAACCATATAGGAGGTTTATTACAAACCCCAGTTCGCCGACCGCGAGCGAATGCGAGCATATGAGGAAAGGGTTCTCGCATTCGCTCGTTGGGTCGCCCTTTTCGAATCGGATACATAATCTTATGCTTATGTATACCTTCATTCCACAATATATAAGTTCGCCTCTTCAGCAATTAGAGAAAAAAAATTTATACAACAAACAATAAAGTTGATGATTTGGGTTAAATTCCTGAAAGTCCTTGGCTGTGGACTGCTGTGTGCTAGATAAACAAAGCCAAACGCGAACTGTTTTTTGTATTATTTTTTACACCTTGATTGTTAATGATATTGATGATTTATTATTTATTAATTTATTATTTTATTAATAAATTGCTCATATTGAGTAAAAAAAAATTTGGGCTTGTAGGTTTTTTACTAAGTATTTAAAAAATAATTCAATATAATATTAAAATACAATGACAATGCAATATTCATGTACTAATTGTTTATATATAACAACAAGATATTCTAATTTATTACGACACAGAAACAAAAAAAAAGCTTGTTACAATGGTAAATTTCAATGTGACATTTGTCAAAAAAAATTAACAACCAATTTTAATCTTAAAAGACATAAAATATCATGTAAATCCAAAAAAAAAAAACTTAAAAATGAAATTAAACAACCCAACGATAATCAACAACCAAATAACGCAAATTCTCACAATCAACAACCAAATAACACAAATTCTCCCAATCAACAACCAAATAACGCAAATTCTCCCAATCAACAACCAAATAACACAAATTCTCCCAATCAACAACCAAATAACACAAATTCTCCCAATCAACAACCAAATAACACAAATTCTCCCAATCAACAACCAAATAACACAAATTCTCCCAATCAACAACCAAATAACGCAAATTCTCCCAATAATAAAATTATAAAAAATATTAATAATTTTGGTTGGGAAAATATTTCATATCTTCAGAATGAAAAAATACTACAAACCCTGATCAATGAACCTGAAAAATACATAGAACTTTTTATTCAGAACATTCATTTTCACCCTAATCATCCTGAAAATCATAATATTAAAATTCCTAAAAAGCTTCCTAACTCAATATGTATTAAAAAGGGTGGTGAACTTATTTATAAAAATCGAAGAGAAGTCATTAATAATTTAATAGATATTCGATCTATTGATATTAAAAAAATATTTTATGAACATTACAATGATTTAGACTTAAAATTGCGAGAATCAATACATAAATGTTTAACCAAAAAACAATCTGGTAAGGATAAACTTCTAACTTACAATAATGTTATTAACATGATGTTTACAAATCAAGATAAATATAATTATTCATCATGGATAAAATGAATAATATTTAAAAATATATTATGTATTTTATAAATGACAGATAAATGCAACGGAAATGGAATCGTTTATTTTATACAACCTTACGAATTTATTAAAGAAAAAAAAAATATTATTAAAATTGGTATGTCTCAAAAACAACATTTTTATAGGGTTTATACTGGATATAAAAAAAAATCAAAATGGTTTTCTATTCACCAAGTAAGTGATCCAGTAAATGTTGAAAAAAAATTGAAATTAATATTTAAAAATAAATTCGTTTTGGTCAAAGGACTTGAATATTTTTCAGGTGATATCATGGAAATGTTTTCTGAATATAATAATATTGTCTTACCATATGTTTTGAATTGCGATGACGAATATATCGATGACAAAGAATTTATGAAAACTTCTGTCAAAAAATATTTTGATGGTGATAAATATAAATGTCCCACATGCCTATATACAACACCCAATTATAATTATTTTTTTCGACATAAAAATAAAAAAAAACCATGTGTAAAACCTAAATATAAATATATTTGTAATAAATGTCAAAAACAATTTAAAAAAAAAAATGCATTAGATGAACACATAAAAATCCATCACAAAATTGATGAACTTAATTTAAATTCTGATCAAATAAAAAAAAAACTTAAACAACTTGAAGAACAACGAAAACAAAAGGCTAAAATTATTTTTCAGTCTCAAATACGCATTTTTGTGTAACCATTTAAGAAAAATAAATTTTGATTTTCTTTATCTAAATTTATTTTTTATTTAATACAACCACTAAAAACAACCATACAAAAATGAATTACAATTATTCCAAATTGTCCACACAAAATGGTATTTCCATTTCGGAATTATCCCTTCATATGGGTTCCACTCATTTATTAGAAGATACTGATCTCACTATTTCACAAGGTATCAATTATGGTCTCATCTCTCCCAATGGACGTGGCAAAACCAGTTTACTTAATTTCATTAATGAAAAAATTAAATTAGATGGTGGAAATATTCATATGGTTAAACAAGAAGACATTTCACCTGATGACCACACAACCGTCATCCAAGAACTCTTGTCTTCCCACGAAAAATACCAAGCCTACATTAAAAAAGAAAAACAACTCAACTCTTATCTCGAATCTGAATTGACTGATGATAGCGAAGAAGCCATGGAAATCTATGAACAAAAACAAGAAGAACTCAACAAACTTTATGAATATGCTCGTTCCCAACGATTTTCCTCTGTATCCAATAAAGCTAAAAAAATTCTTGCTGGTATCGGATTTGACGAAGAAGGACAAAAAAAACTTGTTAAAGAATATTCGGGAGGTTGGCGCATGAGAATTTCTATTGCGAAGGCACTTTTTAATGAACCTGATATAATGATTTTGGATGAACCTACCAATCATTTGGATCTCAATGCTGTTATTTGGCTCACTGATTATTTACAAAACTGGAATAAAAAAAAGAATACCAAATTCAAAACACTCGTCTTGGTATCTCATGACAAATATTTTTTGGATGGTATTGTTGATAAAATTATTAGAATTAATCAACAAAAACTTAAATATTATAATGGCAATCATCGTAAAATGTTGAAAATGATTCAACAAGAAAGAAAAGAAGTTGATAAAAAATGGAATAAACAAAGAAAATCCATTAAATCCAAAAAAGAAAGAAAGAAAAAACGTCCACCACTCAAATATGCCGTTGATTTTACTTTCGCTGAACCACATCAAATTCAAAAAGGTTCCATTTTCCTCGAAGATGTCACTTTCCAATATCCTGGTACCAACACCAATATCTTTGAAGAATTGGATTTCTCTATTGATTCCAACGAAAAAATCACTATTGTTGGACATAATGGTGCTGGAAAAAGTACTCTTTTGAAAATGCTTTTTAATGAAATTACACAAGAAGATATGGAAGAGGGGACTCGTTTGGTGAATGGGAAAATTAAAATTGCAAAATACGATCAACATTTTAATTTTCCCATGGAGAAGACACCAGTGGAATATTTGCAGTCTATTTATACGGATTGGTCTGTCACAGATATACGAAAACATTTATCTAAATATAATTTGGAATCCAAGGCACATGTTATTCCTATTGGTAAATGTTCTGGTGGACAAAAATCTCGTTTGGCTTTTTCCACTTTATCTGAAGCCAGTATTCTCATTTTAGATGAACCTACCAATCATCTTGATATGGAAACTATTGATGGATTATCAGATGCACTGGAAGCATATGAAGGTGGAGTTGTTTTAGTTAGCCATGATGTACGTTTAATTGAACAATTGGATTGTGTATTATATGTATGTGAAGATCAACAAATTAAGAAGTTTGATGGGGATTTCTATGATTATAAAGATAAGATTTTAGAAGAAACACAATTAAATGATTCAGATTCTGATGTAGATTCTCAATAAATTAAGTGAAAATTAATTAATTCTTTTTTTTATTATTTTTTATGGGGTTGTAAATAGAAATTTGAAAATTAAATATCAAACTTATATTCGGAAAATCAGAAAATCAAAAAAACATGGCTGAAGTAACAACTGGAAATTTTAAATATATTTGTGAAAATACTCGTGGTGAATTACGTAAAAATCCATTATTATTATGTAATTTAAGACGTATATTAGATCCATATTATATAAAGACAGATGTGGTGAATCATCCTGGTGTTATTCATTTAAAAATCGAAACACCTTTTTATAATGATACTTTGATATTACAAAAGGGATTTCCTGAAAAGGCAAGACAAAATGGTGAAGATCAATCATTTGTTGGTCGACAATATGGTTTGATAAATAAACAAAGACTTAATGGTTTAAAGAATGATAAGGAATTTAATGATTGGCTTGGTGGTCATCCATATTCACTTCATCTTGATAAAAAAAATGGTCTTAACATTTATATGAGTATCAGGAAAATTATTATATATTATGGTAGTGATGCTAAAAATTCTATTGAATTCTGTTTTAAAACAAAGGAATTAATGGATAAATTAATCGCATGTTTTGATTAAATTTGTAATTTAGGAATAAAATGAATAATCATGATGTTATAATCTAATAAATAAATTGTATTATGGTTTAGATATTATACTATCTTCATTAAATATCATCATATATGGAATAAAATGAGTATTGTCCTTATTTATCAATTAATTATTGAATATTTAATTATTGAATTATTAACAATTATGGTAATCTAATATTAAATTGTCATATATTGAGATATTGTGTTTAAAGTAGGAATTGTTGAAAAAAAAAGTCCCCAATGCATTTTTTTTTCTGTACTTTTTTTTTCACATTATTCTACTTTGTTATTTGTTCACTCAATTTATTCTTTCATATTATTATATATAATATGATTTTATATATTAAATAATCTTTTTTATTATATTATGGTAGTATTTTTTATAATTATACATATATTTTATATTTACTCACAAAAATAAAATGAGTATTCTCATGAGAATAATTACTTAAAAAGAAATAACGTTTCATAACAAATGTCGTTCAAATGTCCAAATTGTTTTTTACCACAACAACTTCTTTTAATCTAAATCGTCATTTTAATAAAAAAAAATTCATGTTTACTTTGCAAATATACTTGTGATACATGTGATAAACGATTTATGTATAACAAATCTCTTGTATTTCATAAAAAAAAATGTCTCAAAAATCAACATGATAAATTGAAACAAGTTATTTCTAAATTGGAAAATGAAGTTTCTTTTTTAAAAGATGCACAACAACAACAAAATTCACAAAATAATACCAATATTGTCAGTAATAGTCATAATAACAACAACAACAACACTAATAATACCAATAGTCATAATACCACCAATAATCATAATACCACCAATAATCATAATACCACTAATATTAATGTAAATATTAATAATTTTGGTGAAGAAAATATTTCTTATTTGCAAAGTAAACAATATCTGGAAAAACTTTTTAGGGAACCGTTTTATGGAATTGAGCGAATGAATGATACGAGATGTTCATTTTAATCCTAAATATCCCGAAAATCATAATATTATGTTACCTAATGGTAAACCTAATTCCATTTGTGTTAAAAAATCTGGTGGAAAAGTATATTGTAATCGAAAAAAAATTATTTTGGATATGATTAATATCCATGGTGATGGTTTTCGCGATTTGTGTGATAAATATAAAAATGAATTTACTAACAATCAAAATAAAAAATACAAAAGAGTTTCTATTGGTTTATTAGATAATCAAACAAAAAAGAATGAAAAATATCATGACGTTGAAAATGTATTTTATAATCACCAACACCAATTTGATTATCCATGGGCATAACATAACAAATACCACTTTCAATCAGTCTACTTTTTTTTTGAAACCCCTTTATGTATAACATTGATTCATTATATACAAGCTCATCAACAGCAATCAAAACAAATTCATTTAGTCGAAATTAACAAAAATGAGCTGTCAAAATGCCCCGGTGTTCTAATCGGTATGATATCTCTCACGGGGGGAGATGATCCTGGTTCAAATCCAGGCTGGGGTCTTTCTTTTTAATTTTTTCTTTTTCATTTTTTACTTCCATCCATAACCAATCTTTAACAAATTGCCATAAAAAAAAATTTGATTTTTTTTATACAATTTTATAACCAATACACATTTCCTTATTTAGTTACCACATTAACTAAGTAACCACTAATCCAGTTCACTAAACCAGTCCACTAACCAGTAACCAACCAGTAAACCAGTAACCAAGTAACACAATGAAAAAAGCAGCAGACGCAGCAAAGGCAAAGGCAGCTCAAGATATTGAAGATGCTGAAAACGCTGTAAAGGCGAGAAAAACACAGGCTGCTGCTCGTGACGCAGCGGCGGCTGAAAAAAAAAAGAAAAAGTTGGCCAGACAAAGAGCCATTAAGGATGCTGGTGGTGATCTTGGATTTTTTGAAAAACAACTTGCTGCTTCTGGATTAGATCTTTCTAAGAAGAAGAAGAAAAAGAAGAAGAAGGAGAAAAAGACAACAAAGACAAAGAAGTAAAACAAAGAAGTAAGACAAAGACAATCAAGACAAAGAAATAGTTGTTGGAATAGCCAAGAAAATGCGTTTTTAATTTAATATCAATTGATTTTTTTTTTACCAGATTTTTTTTTACCAGATGGTCATTAAATTAAAATCAACATATTATATAAATAAAAAATGTTATATAATTTTATTTTAAATCCCATTACTAAAAAACATGTCAATATTTTTTCAATTGAAGGACAAACTATTATTCAAAATTATGTTACTTCCAATTCCAACTCCAAAAAAAGAATTCCTTTTTCTCAAAAAACCAATATAAAATCATTAAAAAAATCATTAAAAAAACCATTAAAAAAACCATTAAAAAAATCATTAAAAAAACCATTAAAAAAATCATTAAAAAACCCAAAAGAATTGACACCTATTAAAACATTGGATGATATGAAAAAACATTTACAAAAATATGGTCTTTTTGATAAAATTAAACCTGTATGGAATAATGTACGTAAAATGAGTCATGAAAATTTACAAGATTCCATTACAGATGGTTTAAATGTTGCTATTAAATACAGTCCTAAAATTAAAACAATTATTAAAAAAGAAAATAAAATTATTGAACAAAAATTTAAACAATCATCTCCTTTTCCTATTCAAAAACATAAAAAAATTTACATTGGTAAACTTATTAACATTCCTTCTCCTTCTCCTAAAAAAGTTGCTAAATCTTGGTATAATAAAGTTAAATATTACAATAATTATTTTATGAAATGGTCTAAAAAAATGATTGTTAAAAATTCTAAATTTGTTATTACTATGGTTTTCGCATCTATTTTTACTTTATTAACTATTATGTCTGATGGTTTATTAGAAGATTTTTATAAACAAATGGCTCGAAATTTTATAAGAGCTCAAAGTTTCCGTTTAATATCACCTATTACTAATTCTCCTATTTCTAAATCTAAATCTAAATCTAAATCTAAATCTCCTAAACCATCTTAAATTTTATATCATAAATTTTATATCATATCATAAATTTCATATAAAAAAATAAAAATAATTTTGATTTTCTATTTTTGAAAATTTAAATTGTATTTAAAATTGTATACTACAAAATGGCTGATATCATTAATATTGATTGGATTGATGAACCCCAACACCGTCCTACATTTATTAAAATCAAAAATTCTATTTTACATGGTAAAGGAGCATTTGCTTTGAAAAATATTAAAAAAGGTACTTTTCTTGGACATTATATGGGTGAAATTACATATGAATATAAAATGGGTGGATATATATTTCATTCTTATGTGATTTGTGAAAATGGGGAAGAAAAATTATTTTCTATTGATGCTGCTGATTATAAAAAAAGTAATTGGACACGTTATATGAATTGTTCCACTCATCATAAAAATGAAAATGTTATGTCTTCTCGTTTAACTAATAAAGAAATATATGAAGTTGGTGGTGCACCATTATCTATTGAAGGTTATATTGTATTTTATGCTGGAAGAGATATTAAAAAAGGTGAGGAATTATTATATCATTATGGTGATAATTATATGGAATTAATGGGATTAGAATTATATGAATCTAATTACTAATTAAACCACTGAAAATTTTGATTTTAATTTTTTTTGAGAAAAACAAATAGAAAAAATGAGTATTGAACAAATTATTATTCAAAGTCTTTTTAAATATATACATATTCGAGATATTTACAAACTGGCTAAAATCAATTCATCTTTTTTTACTACTTTTATTAATTATCTTGAAAAACAATATGTTTTTGTAACTTCATATAGTGAAGGTAATTACTATGAAATTCTAGGTGTATTTCGAAAATATAAAAATGCTCTTTGAAATATTGATCAAGTACTTGAAACATTAAAAAAAAATAAAGGTTTTAATTGGCAATTTTATAAGAAAATGAAAATATTTAAAATAGAAACTGAATTTAATACAGATTATGAAGATAATTCAATTCGTGAAACCATTGTCACTCATGATGTCAGTCGTGGTAAAACCTATGGTAAAGAAGAATGGACTTACACTATTTCTTTGGAAAAATTAAATTGAATATCAATACTAAAAATTTTGATTTTTATTTTTTGAGAAAAATACTTTGTAAAAAAAAATGAGTATTGAACAAATTATTATTGAAAGTCTTTTCAAATATATACATATTCGAGATATTTACAAATTGGCTAAAATCAATTTATCTTTTTTTACTACTTTTATTAATTATCTTGAAAAACAATATGTTTTTGTAACTTCATATGATGTAGGTGTAGGTAGATCTTATGATAGTTTTCATAAAATTTTAGGTGTATTTTATAAATATAAAGATGCTGTTGGGAATATTGATCAAGTACTTGAAACATTAGAAATAAACAAGTGTTGGCATTATGGTATGCAAATGAAAATACTTAAAATAGAAACTAAATTTAATACAGATAGTTATTATTATGATTATAAAAATAATTTAATTCGTGAAACCATTGTCACTCATAATGTCAGTTATGGTAAAACCTATGGTGAGGAAAAATGGACTTATGCAATTTCATTGGAAAAACTAAATTAAACATTGACATCAACATTGGCATCTATTAATACTAAAAATACGCGAGAAATCCAATAATCAATTAAAAATTAATTCAAATACAAAATTCAAAAAACTAAATTGGAAAACCATATTTAAAAAAAATAAATAAGAAAATTGGGAAACCATATTTAAAAAAAATAAATAAGATGGGAAAGATGTTTATTTGACAGGTAATCCTCAAATTACCTTTTGACCCTTACAACAAATACATTAAAAATAAATAAGAAAATTGGGAAACCATATTTAAAAAAAATAAATAAGAAAATTGGGAAAGATGTTTATTTGACAGGTAATCCTCAAATTACCTTTTGACCCTTATAACAAATACACTACAAATAAATAAGAAA